>Ga0206918_1031_pt1 | contig 40827 bp, 37 predicted proteins | sample Alteio_BWOrgHeat_69_FD_152950 | JGI IMG/M metagenome (GOLD analysis project Ga0206918, IMG submission 152950) | Enriched cells from forest soil in Barre Woods Harvard Forest LTER site, Petersham, Massachusetts, United States -... | ecosystem: Environmental > Terrestrial > Soil > Temperate forest >... | reverse complement strand
TGATTTATTTTGCGGGTGATGGAGAAGAACTATATCCTGAGCCAGGCGGTGGCTGAAAAGAAGCTCCGGCGAATGGCCTACGAGATCCTGGAGAACAATGCAGGTGAACGGCACCTGATCCTGGCCGGTATCCGGGAAAGCGGGAGCGTCATCGCGCGGACGATCCAGCGGCATCTGCTGGAGATCACCGGCGGCAAGCTTTCCATCCAACTCATCACCATCACGCTGGATAAGAAAAGCCCCGGTCCGGTCACGCTCAGCCATATTCCGGAGCTTAATGACCAGGTGGTCATTGTCATCGATGATGTCGCCAACAGCGGCAAAACACTACTTTACGCCATGAAGCCTTTTCTGGACTATCACCCCCGGAAGATCGAGGTGCTGGTGCTGGTGGAGCGGAGTCACAATGCTTTTCCGGTACAGCCGGATTATACCGGCTTATCCTTGTCGACCACTTTACAAGAGCATATTTATGTCGATGTAGATGGGGACACCGTAAAAGGAGCGTGGTTGGAATAAAATCTGTCCACATTCGTGGAAAAAGGGAAGGTTAAAACTCAGAAAAAAACCAACGCGGAAGCGCGTTTTCAGCCCCGAATAAGGTACATTTGCAATCCTTCCCGCTTGGGGGCAAATTCATTGATTTCATTGATATGGAAGATAACAGCACGCCACTGGAGACCCAGGACAACAATCGAATCGTTCCGGTAAATATCGAAGAGCAAATGAAGACCGCCTACATCGATTATTCGATGTCGGTTATCGTCGGCCGGGCCTTGCCTGACGTTCGGGACGGCCTAAAACCGGTACACCGCAGGATCCTTTTTGGGATGAACGAACTGGGCAACAACAGCAACAAGCCCTATAAAAAAGCGGCTCGTATCGTCGGCGAGGTCATGGGGAAATTTCACCCGCATGGGGATGCTTCGATCTTTGACGCCATGGTCCGGATGGCACAGGAGTGGAGCATGCGTTATCTGCTGGTTGACGGCCAGGGGAATTTCGGAAACCAGGATGGCGACGGTCCGGCGGCGATGCGGTATATCGAGGCCCGCCTGCACCGCCTTGCCGAGTTTATGCTGGAAGATATCGACAAGGAGACCGTGGATTTCCAACCGAGTTTTGATGATTCGCTGGAAGAACCGACCGTTCTGCCGACCCGGATTCCCCAGCTGCTGATGAATGGCTCCAGCGGAATTGCCGTAGGGATGGCCACCAACATGATGCCGCATAACCTGTCCGAGGTGATCGAAGGCTGCATTGCCTATATCGACAAACGGGACATCACGGTGGAGGGACTGATGCACTATATCAAGGCGCCGGATTTTCCAACCGGCGGAATTATTTACGGAATGGAAGGCGTCAAGGCGGCGATGCATTTCGGGCGGGGCAGGGTAGTGCTAAGGGGCAAGCTCCATATCGATACCAAGACCAGCGGGCGGGAACAGATCGTCGTTACGGAAGTGCCTTACCAGGTTAACCGGGATGCGCTCTGCGACCGGATCGGCCAGTTGGTCAACGAAAAGATCATCGAGGGGATCGCCCATATCAACAACGAATCCAACAAACGGGAAGGAACGAGGATCGTCATTGACCTCAAACGTGACGCGGTGGCCAATGTGGTCATCAATCAACTTTACAAGCATACCGAGCTTCAGACTTCATACGGGATCAATAATGTGGCGTTGGTCAAGGGAAGGCCGCGGACGTTGAACATCCGGGACATGATCTCGGAATTCGTCGACTTCCGGATGGATGTGGTTATCCGCCGCGCGCAGTTCGAGCTGCGGGAGGCCCAAAAGAAGGCGCATATCCTGCAGGGCTACCTGATCGCGCTGGACCATCTCGATGAAGTGATCACGCTGATCCGGAACAGCTCGACACCCGAGACGGCGAAAGAGAGTCTGATCAACGCGGGATGGGGGCTTGACGAGGTGCAGGCAAAAGCCATTCTTGAGCTCCGGCTGCAGCGGCTGACAGGAATGGAAAGGGAGAAGATCAAGGCAGACTACGAGGATCTAATGAAGCTTATTGACTGGCTGACCGAATTGCTGGCCGATGAGGGCAAGCGGTTCGACGTCATTCGGAAGGAGCTGCTGGAGATCAAAGATAAGTTCGGCGACGAGCGGAAAACGGAGATCACCTACCTGGACAACGAGGTCAGCATAAAGGACCTCATCCGGGAGGAAGACGTGGTGATCACCATCTCGCACCTGGGGTACATCAAGCGGACTTCGGCCAACGAATATCGCCAGCAGCGGCGGGGCGGCAGGGGCGCCGTAGGTGGCCGGGCGAGGGAGGAAGATTATATCGAGCACTTATTCGTCGCTTCCACACACCACACGATGCTTATCTTTACGGAGAAAGGACGTTGTTACTGGCTGAATGTATACGAGATCCCCGATGGGGAGAAGAGTGCCAAGGGCAGGGCTATACAGAACCTGATCAATATCCCGCCCGACGACAAGGTAAGGGCGATCCTGGATGTTCGCGATCTTAAGAACGAGGAGTTCGTCCGCACGCATTCCATCGTACTCTGTACGACACAGGGGGTCATCAAAAAAACAACCCTTGAAGAATTCAGCCGTCCCCGGCAGACGGGGGTCAATGCGATCACGATAGTGGAGGGCGACCAGTTGCTGGAGGCGAAATTGACGGATGGCAATTCGGAAATCCTGATGGCGGTAAAGAGCGGAAGAGCCATCCGGTTCGAGGAAAGTAAGGTACGGCCGACAGGCAGGGGGGCAATCGGGGTAGCTGGCATCGAAGTTGATGACGCAATGGATGAGGTCATCGGGATGATCTGCGTCAACAGGGATGACAAATCTCGTACAGTATTGGTGGTCAGCGAAAAAGGTTATGGCAAGCGGACCCCGATCGACGAATACCGGATCACTAACCGGGGTGGAAAAGGAGTAAAAACGATCAGTGTGACCGGGAAAACCGGTAAATTGGTGGGCATTTTGGATGTCACCGAATCGGAAGACCTGATGATCACCTGTAAGAGCGGTGTAATGATCCGGATGTCGGTTAAGGGGATCAGCGAGCAGGGTCGCGCCACGCAGGGTGTAAAGTTGATCAGGCTGGACGAATATGATGAGATCGCGGCGATCACCAGACTGGATAAGCTCGAAGGAGAGACCAATGGGGCCGAGACGAACGGCAATGGGAATGGGAACGGCCACGGACCTCTGCCGGAACCTGGCGCCGAGCATAGCGGGACAATAGAGGGCGCCAGTCCGGAAGCCCCTGTCGAATAATGCGAAATTGTTCAACTATAAATAAACATTCAAACAATGAGAAGACTCGTCCTGACCGGATTCCTTGCCTTCGCTGGCATGGGCCTGTTCGCACAAAGCGTCGACAAGGCGAAAGACCTCTTAAAAGCAGGTAAACTTGCCGATGCAAAAACGGAGATCGACAAGGTATTATCCTCAGAGAAGAATCAGAAGAGCGGGGATGCGTGGTATTACAAGCTGAAAATATATAGTGCGATCGCGGCAGGCCCGATGGCGGGGCAATATCCCGGCGCGCGGGACACGGCCTTCCTGGCGCTGCAGAAGTATTGTGAAGTGGATGACAAGAAACTCATTTTGCTGCAAATGGATGCATACAAGCCGATCAATGAAATCTACCAGGGCTATTTCGGCGTCGGCGCCACTGACTACAATTCCGGCAAGTACGACTCTGCACTCTACAATTTTAAGGGCGCGCTGGCGGCCAGCGCATTCATGAATTCAAAGGGCTGGACCAATCTCAAGATCGATACCACCTCTACCTTGTATGCGGGTATCTCGGCAGAAAAGTCGGGCAAAAAAGATACCGCGGCCACGTACTATAGCAAAATCGCCGATGCCCACATTGATACGATCAACAAGTCATCCATGATCGAGATCTACAAATGGCTGGTCGACTACTATCATACGCGGAAAGATGAGGCCAATGCCCGGAAATACCTGGCGATCGGCGAAACGCTGTATCCCAATGATCTTTTCTTCCCCAGCACGGAGCTCGATATAGCCCGGGAAAGCGGCAATAAGGATTCACTGTGGATGAGGTATGATCAGGTCGTGAGCAAGTTCCCGAAGAATTATTTGTTCTTCTTCAACTTCGGTTTGGAAGAATATCAGTACGCTTCCGACACCAGTACGGGAAAGCGGCCGGCCAATGCAGCCGATCTCACCGCCAAAGCGCAGGTTAACCTGCAAAAATCCCTCGAACTGCAGCCGGATTATCCGCAAGCAGCGCTGGTCCTGGGACAGATCTCCTATAACGCGGGAGTAGACCTTCAGACGGAAGCCAAAAAGGTGCAGGGCAAAACTCCCGATGCCGCCAAACAACGAGGTGACCTCCGTGCGGCTGCTACCAAGAAATTCGAGGAGGCTATTCCCTTTTTCGAGAAGGTAGACCAGGACCTGGGCAGTAAGGGCAAGCTGAAACAGGAGGAGAAAGGCGCGCTGAAAGATGCTTACGACCTCCTGATCACGATCTATGAGCAGAAAGGTCCGGCAGGTAAAGACAAGGTCGACGCCTATACCAACAAATTCAACAACGTGGACAAGGATCATTGATCCGGTCCCGTTTCATATCATGAACCCCCGGCGCAGGCCGGGGTTTTTTATTTATTCCAACAGGAGATTTTTGGATTCCAGGTAGCGATAGATATCGGATTGGACCTCGTTGGTCGTCAGGGGCACTCTATTAAAGTCCTTGCACCAGAAGAACACCCGTAACGAAAGCTGTTTGGAACTGATCGGGTTCAGCAGGACTTCCGGATCGCGGTGTTCCAGCACGTTGTCGTTCTTTTTTACTATATCCTGGATTGCCTCGGTGCTCAGGTCATCCGGCTTGGCCGGTTTGACCACGTTGAATTGCAGGCTTACCCGTGTATGGTTGTTGCTGAGGGTCCAGTTCACGATATTATGCGACAGGACGTCTCCGTTTGGAATGATGACCTCCGCGCCGTCTTCGGTCAGCAGGCGGCTGGAGCGGATGCCGATCTCGCGTACCTTGCCTCGTTTGTCTCCGATCTCGACCGTATCGCCGATGCGCAGCGGCCGGTCGAAAATGAGAATCACGCCGGAAACGAAATTATTGACAATGCTTTGCAGACCCAGACCGATGCCGACGCTGAGGGCGCCGAGAATGACAGTCAGCCGGTCGACGGACAAACCGGAGGCTGCCACGGCAAGCAGGAAGCCAAGTGTCAGCAGGATGAGGCGCATGACAAGCAACCGGGAGCGTTGCCCTTTGTCGTCCATGGCAGCGTCGTCCCCTACATCCCCGAAGAAATACGTGATGTAACGCTGAAGGAAATTCGCAATCCAGATGATCCCCGCGAAGAGAAAAATCCCTCCAAGCGTAAAAGGTAAGCTACCCACGGTCCTGACGGTGGTGAGCGCGTCCGTCAGCCAGTCGCTGATGGCGTCGAAAAGATTGAGGTTGGTGCTAAACACGATTAGCCAAAGCAAGGCGGCAAGCACCGCGATACCCCTGTTGACCGAACGCGCTATTTGTCCAAAATCGAAATGGACGGGGTATTTCTTGCGGACGCGGCTGCTTTGGATCTGAAGCAGGAAACATTCCACCACTACACGCACGAATACGGTAAGGCTCACGATCTGTGCCAATGCGTAAACGGCCGTATCCCCAAAGATCTGCGACAGCGTGACGCGGCCGGTGATATTACACCATATTGCCGCAAGGTTCAGCAACACATAGAGGCATACGGCGCCGATGACAAAATTTGCCCTGGCGCCGGTGAACCGGTTGTCCGGTCCGGGTATCCAGCGTTTGCGGACAAGAAGCCCATAGGAACCGAGGGTGGCGGAAGCCGCGCACTGCAGGAGGTCGGTCCAACGCTCCAGGTGGACGGGAAGGCCAAGAATCCGGGTCAGCGGCACCAGCAGGAAAAGCAGGAGAAAGATGCACCAGCCGCGAAAGAGGTCTTTTGGCAATAGCCGGTAGAAGATCACCGTCAGCACCAGCATCAGGAAAAACTGCGTCGATTCAATGTAGATAGCGGGAGCGTGGATGTCAAAGAGGGGTGCAAGGCTGAGCAGAAAAACCAGGGTGGCCGCAACCGGCCATGGCCGGAGGAAAAGAAAATGGAATTCATCCAGCACATTCAGCACATTCATCCGGCGAAGCGAACGATAATTGAAAAAGACCCAATAAAAGAAGGCAAGACCGGTCAGCAGCAGCCAGAAACGTTTGTTACGCGTATTGGAGAAATAATATCGGACGAGCTTTTGTTCAGAACTGACCGAGTTGACAAATCCGGTATTGGTGGGGGTGGGGGTGACGGAGCCCGTCGCCTCCCAAAGATATGGACGTTCTTTTCCAAAGGCCCGGCCGCCAACGGCTTTGAGCTCGTTGTCGACTTTGCTCGTCAACTCCTCTATAGCAATGGTATTTTCGGAGGAGAGCACCTTAAGATCATCGATCACTGTGGTGTTCGTCTTGATCAGACTGTCAGCCTGCCGCCATTTGTCGCGTAACTGACCAAGCTGGTCCCTGAAGGAATCGGTCAGCGCCGTGTCTCGGAAGATGTGCAGCATCAACGTATCCTTTTTCAGACCGGTGATCTGCTTCTGCACGGAATCGACCTTGTTGTCATAGGCATTCAGTTGTTTGGAGTAGACTGTTTCATTGCGATGCAGCTCATCCAGCAAGGTATTGAACATCTGGAGGTTCCGGATATTGAAGGTTTTTTCGCTTTGGGACAGACGGCTCTTCAACAAGGCGAGCGCCGACTGTTCCTGCGTAAGCCGGCCCTGGAGATCATCCAGCTGGGTGAGCGTCCCCAGGGTCACAGATACCTGGTCCAGTAACAGAAACGTCTTCTCCAGCGACTCCAGGTAATCGCTGCGCGTGGCGGCGGCGTTTTCCGTAAAAAGTGTGGAGTCGAATTTGCGGTGCTCGTATTTTTTGCGATCCAGTGCAGGCCTGGGTTTGGCGGGAAGCCTTGAGGTGTCCTTTCTGTGAGGTGAGTCCTGGGCGCTCACGGTGAGGGCGAAGTTGCCGAAAACGGCCAGAAAAATGACCAGTCTGCGCATAGTCCTGATTATTTGATGATAGGACGCCAAAATTAGGACTTATAATAATCAGATATCATGCCGTTATAGGAGCATATCGAGATTATCCTTCATTCGGCGATAGCGGTAGGAGTCGAAGATATACACCGATCCCATGATGACACCGAAGGCGCCGAGCAGGATCGTGATGTCGTTTGCTTTGGGAAGCGGAATAAAAAGAAGGAGGGCGCCGAAGAGCATAAACAGAACGCCTGCCAGCAGGATCAGGAACCAACCGCGGACAAATTGACGAAAGGAGATAGCCGCGAAAATCTTGAAGACGCCGACGACCAACATCCAGGCGCCGATGAAATAAGGCAATGCAATGAAGGCCAGCAGCGGGTTCAGCAGAAAAAGGATAGCGAAGAAAAGGTGGACGATGCTTTCGGCCTGCATCCATTTCTTTTCATTCGGGTATTTCGTGTTGACGATCACTATGGTAAGCAGGATGCCACCGTTCAGGAGGAGGGCAATACCCGTGAATTTCACTAACTTAAGATAGCTGTTGAGCGGGTCGATAAAGGCGAAGACGCCTACGCCGAAGAAAATGATACCGGAGGCCAGCAGCAGCCACCAGGTAGGGAATTTCTTAATGGACAGCATGTGAGCAAGATACAAGAGTTTTCATGGATAATGGGTAAAAAATTTGCCGGAACGCTTGCATTTTTCAACTTTCAGCTATACTTTTGAGTCAGGTTTCTTACTCACTCTTTACTAGCCCCACGGAAAATCCAACTTCCTCAAGAACCATCAGTCGTACCCAATCTCCCCTCGAATAACCTCTATTGTATTTGGTGTGTTATCCTCTGGAATTCCCATTCCAATTGACTATGATCTACCCCTGATCACGCAGCTTCTATATCTATCATAGTCTTTTTAAAACTAAAAGTAACACCCAATGAAAACGTTAATCAGCCTGGTAAGTCTTACCACCATCGTCAGCACCTACATCCTGAGTGCAAACCTCTACTTAAACGATCAGTTCTTCCTTGCTTACTCGCTCGTGCTGACATCTGTCCTTTCGCTTACTTTCTGGATCTATCGGTTCAACAGAAATTTTTCACGTTTATAAATCTTTCGCGCTTTTAAAAATCTTTCGTGCTTACTTCTGTAAATCACTACTTGTATGAAAATGTTCTTCACTCTTTCGCTGCTGCCCGTTATCGCTCTTGCTTCATTCTTCAGTGCACAATTGTATGTCGCCGGTAACTACGTTCCGGCCTACGCGCTGATCGCTGTTTCCTTCGGTTCCGTTGTGTATTTTATCTACCAGGCCGGTTCCCGGCTGGAAAAAGTGAGCGCGCAGCCTATCTGATTCGCGTTTACAGGTGACGCGCAAAAGGCCGTATATTCGCCTATGGTCTACTCATCCGAACTGATAAAAGGAACGCTAAAGACGATCATCCTGAAGTTACTTGCCGATAACAAGAAGATGTACGGCTACGAGATTACGCAGCGGGTCAGAGAGGTGAGCAGGGACAGGATCCAGATCACGGAGGGCGCCCTTTATCCGACCCTGCATGCGATGGAGGCCGACGGCCTTGTAACGACCGAGGTGGACTATATCGGGAAGAGGATGCGGAAATATTATTCGCTGAGTCCTGCCGGCAAAGCAGCGACCCGGGAGCGGGTGAAAGAGATAGCCGCGTTTATGCAGACGATGGCCACCTTATTGGATATTCAGCCAAAAACAGCCTGATGTATCCCATCACCGATCGACATATCGAATATATTCTCACCGACCTTCGCGCCAGGGGCATAACGATCCCGGATTTGCAACAGAATCTGATCGATCACATCTGTATCCTCATCGAGAGAAACCTCGGGGAGGAGCAGGACTTCGAAGTATTCTACCGGTCGGTGCTGCCTTCTTTTTACCGGGAGGAAATGGCGGAGATAGAGGCGGAAACGAATTTCCTTCTAAAACACCGGCGGCCCTTTTTGCTTTTGAGCCGCGGCCAATTCCTGCTGGGGTTGTTTGCTTTGCTCGTTGGTCCCTTTGTCAGCATTGGTGTGATGTGCTTGCTCCGAACCGGTCGGCTTCCGCTGGAAGTCTGGGGGAGCACGTTGATCTTTGCGCAGTTCCCGCTATGGATCTGGATCGTGCTGGCGTTTACTCCGGATCGGTTCGACCCCCTGCTTCCGACAGGTGCAAAGGTCCTGATAAGCCGAAAGCCGTTTATCTCAATCCTGTAATCCATACTTCTTGAGTATATCCGGTGGCACGCCCTCCCATTTGCCGGGTGTATTCCCTTTATAGCCGAGGTCGGCAATCCCTATTTTGCTGGTAAAAAACCCGATGGCGGTCAGGTCACGCATCTTGTTAAAAAACGTTACCCCTGCCTGCATACCCGCCTTGGCTTGTGCCGGATAGGCAATATCCGAAACGACGGCTCCCTGCTGCTGCGGGGTACAACTGACAAAATCCTTTTCGTATCTGTCGAGGCACTCCATGTCCAGCCAGCGAAGGCCGCCACGCATCGGCAGTTGATGTTGCGGTTCGTCCTTGACGATGAATTCGATGAAGTCGGGGACGCCCGCGTCGGAGGCGCTCCCGCTATGGTCGTCTTTGGGGATAATGATATCGGCCAGCACGGTAATGGTAGCTTTTTCATGTGCATCGAAATATTGCTGGCCCGCCATGGCCTTGTCACGAGCGACCTCGAAGTCCTGGCGGCCCGTGGGGTCGATGATCGGGCCGGCGGGGGAGGCGGCTGCAGGGGTATCGGGGTGACTGGTACAGCCTCCGAGAACAGCGCCGGCCGATATGGCACCAAGCGTTTTCAGTGTTTCTCTTCTATTCATATATTGTGCTTTAGACGTTGATCGATCAGGTATTCAGCAGTGCGCATGGAAAGTGCAAGGATGGTCCATGTCGGGTTCTTTTCCGATTGCTGGGTGAAGACCGAGCCGTCTGTGACGAAAAGATTCTTGCAGTCGTTTGCCTGACCCCACTTGTTGAGTGGCGCTTTTTTCGGATCGTCGCCCATTCGGACCGTTCCAACTTCATGAATGCCTTTTCCCGGTTTGTCGAGACCGTAATTAGTCTCGGGCCCTTGCGGTTGCACCAGGGGAATTCCACCCATCGCCTTGACTACGGCCTGTGCCGTTTCCTGCATGTGTTTTGCTTGCGCAATATCATCTGAGGACCATTTATAGCGAAAGCGCAGTACGGGGATGCCGTATTTGTCAACTACGTTCGGATCGATCTCGCAATAGTTGTCTTCCCGTGCGGTAGACGCGCCATGACAGCCCAGGCCGGCAATGCTGCCGTAGAACCGGCGGTAGTCATCTTTTAGCGATGCCCCAAAACCGCCGCCCTGCTTCATTTTGCCGTCGCGGCCCGGAATGAAGCCATTCAGGTAGGGGACGACAGCGCCTTCAAATCCAAAGTAGCCGCCATAACCCGGCATCCACATGCCGCCGAAGATCTCCAGATGGTAGCCGCGCGAGAATGGCAGCTTCTTGCCATCCAGCCACCACGGCGAATAAAGATGCAGGCTTCCGACGCCGTCCTCGTTGAAGCGAGGCCGGTCGAAGAGTTGGGGCAGAACGGCCACGCCGGCGCCGCCCTGTGTGGAGTCGTGCAGGTATTTACCGACCGCATTGCTGCTGTTGGCCAGACCGTTTGGATGCCGGGTGGATTTGGAATTCAACAGGATGCGGGCCGATTCGCAGGTACTGGCCGCAAGGATCACGGTTTTTGCCCTGACCTGGTATTCCTGACCGTCGTTTTTGTTGATATAGGAAACTCCGCTTGCTAATCCGTCATCCCCTGTCAGGATCTCCCGGACGTTAGCATTGCTGGTTACCGTTAGGTTGCCCGTCTTTATAGCCGGTATGACAAGACAGGAAGAGGAAGAAAAGTCTCCGTAGATCTTACAGCTGCGGTTACATTGGCCGCAGTAGAAGCATGGTTGACGGTCGGTATTGCCCGGTAGAGGAGCGGTGAGAACGGAGCCGCGCCCGGCTATGACCTTAATGCCCTGGGCGGTAATCGCTTTTCTTACAAAGTGTTCGCCAAGGCGGGGTGGGGGTGGGGGTAGGAAGATGCCGTCGGGATCGTTTGGCAGGCCCTCCATGGATCCATACACACCGATCAGGCGATCGACCTTGTCATAGTAGGGGCTAATCTCTTCATAGCTGATGGGCCAGTCATCGCCGACGCCGTATGCGGCCCGGCATTTGAAATCCCTCGGACCCATGCGAAGGGAGATCCGCGCCCAGTGGTTAGTCCGACCGCCGAGCATCCGGGAGCGGAACCATTGGAAGTCGGAGCCATCCTTTTGCGTGTAGGGCTCGCCGTCGATTTGCCAGCCGCCAAAGGCGGCGTCGAAGTCGCCCATCGGCCGGGTGGCGTTGCCGCCGCGGCGGGGTGATTGGTAAGACCATTTCAGCTGTTGCGAGTCTTTTGCGGGATCGAAAAAGGGACCGGCTTCGAGCATCAGGACCTTGATGCCGGCGTTGGCCAGAACGTAGCCCGCCATGCCGCCGCCCGCGCCCGAGCCGATGATCACGACATCGTAGACGGTGGCGTTTTTTATGAGCTGCATAAAAAGAAATTTTTGTTAGGAGACCTGGCTTCCGGCTTTTTCAACGAGTTTTTTTGTGGCGGTGGTTCCGGCGTAGTCATCCAGGTACCGGTCGTCCCTGGAATACATTTTCAACAGGCCACCTTCGTATTCGATGCTGACCCAGCCGGTAAAGCCGGAATCTTTGATGATCCTGAACATTCGGTTAAAATCGGTTTCCTGGTCGTTGCCTTCGGCCGTGAACAAATGGGTCTTTGCATGAACACCTTTGGCGAAAGGCATGAGTTCGGTAATCCCCTTGTAGCGGTCGTATTCTTCCAGACATTTTGTTTTCATGTAGCCGGCGATGTCCTGGGTTTCAGGTTTTGTTCGGTTGATACAGAAGTTGCCGAAATCGGCCAGGGTCCCGCAATGGGGACTGTTGACTTGCTTCATGACTCCCGCCAGCCAGCCTGCGTTGCAGGAGATGCCTACATGGTTTTCGACGATCACGTCGATTTGCGATCTCTTGCCGTATTCGATCAGGCGGCCCAGGCTATCGACTGCCGCTTTGGCCACATCATCCGGCGCACCTTCTCCTTCAACATTCACTCGGATCATCGGACAGCCCAGGGTGGAGGCCGCATCGATCCATTTATAATGGTTGTCGACGGCTTTGAGGCGAATGGTCTCGTTAAGGTCGCCGAGTACCCCTTCACCATCGACCATGATACGCAGGTTGTATGTACCGGCATCGGCCGACCGGTGCTTCAAGTCGGCGAGGAAGGCCGCATCTTTTGCTTTGTCGGCAAAGAACATAGAGCAGTAGTCAAGACCGGTTATTCCGAGCTCTTTGGATTTGGCCGGGAAGGCGAGAGGGTCCAGCTTTTTTGTCCAGAATTGGCTGGCAAACGAGAATTGGGAAAGGGCGATCTTAAAGAATAGCTGCTCGGGGGAGGGTTCTCCCGGCGGGCTAAACGGGCCCGGAAAAGCGCCTGGGAGGCCATTTGGACGCTGCCTGGCGGCAAGGATTCTGGTAGGGAGGCTGGAGGCCAGGCCGAGGGCTGCGGCGCCTAGTGCACTTTGACGCAGGAAGCGTCTTCTGGAAGATTTCATATGACTTTGTGTTGGTTTTGGCTTATTTAGTAAATACTACAAAATGAAGATAGGGAAAAAAATTATTATTTAGTGAAATTTACTAAATAATTTTGAGGCATGACTGCTCATGAAGAATTCAGAGATTTTGTCCTAAATGGCTACAAACATTACGTCCCCCACGTATCGCTGGACTGCGCTATTTTCGGCTATCACGAGCGGCAGCTAAAACTGCTTCTGATCAAGCATCGGCTCGTAGAAGGTTGGTGTCTGCCGGGCGGCTATATCCGGCGAACCGAAAAGCTGGTAGAGGCTGCCGAGCGGAATGTCCGGGAGCGGACGGGGATCGACAACCTTTTCCTCCAACAGTTCAAGACCTTCGGAGGTCCCACCCGGTTGAACTTCGATGAATTTGACCAGGAGAAATGGTTTGAATCCACCGGGGTACGGGTCCAGAGGGACAACTGGCTTCTAGACCAAACGGTCTCGATCGGCTTCTACGCCATAACGGATTTTTCGCATGCTGCTCCGCAGCCGGACCTGATGTCCGAGGCCTGCGCATGGTTCGATCTCGACCGGCTGCCAAAGCTGGAATTCGACCACGATGAGATGGTGCGGGAGGCGCTGCATACGATCCGTATCCAGCTCTATCATTATCCCATCGGAATTAGCCTGTTGCCCGAAAAGTTCACGTTGTCCGAGATCCATTCCTTGTATGAGACCCTGCTGGGAAAGAAGCTGGACGTAAGCAATTTTCCAAAAAAGCTCGTCGCGCTGGGGTTGCTGAAGAAGCTGGCGGAGAAGCGGAATATCGGCGCGCACCGGTCGCCGCATCTGTACACCTTTGACAAAGCCCGCTATGCGAATGCATTGCAGGAGGGGTTAGTGTTGAGCTAGGGGACCAAATGATGTGATCTTATATTCAGCGTAATGCTGGCGCCTTCTCCCTGCTTGCTGTCGATTTGCAGGGATCCGCCCATTTGCCGGGCCCGCTCGCGCATGTTGTTGAGGCCGTTACCTTCCTGGACCGTCAGGGGATCGAAGCCGCAGCCGTCGTCGGTGATTTGCATTTCGACAGCGGAATGGTTTTTGACGAGCCGGACATCGATCCGCTTGCATCCGCTGTATTTGGCCGCATTATTTATTCCTTCCTTGAATATCAGGTAAAAGTCTCTTCGCTGGTTGAGGTCCAACTCTACCTGGGCGAAATCGCCTTCGAGACTGAATGTGTGGCGGATGCTAAGGGGGTCAAGGATGTCTGCGGCAAAATCCTTCATGCGCAGGATGACCTTGTCGAGGGTGTCGTTGCCGGGGTTGATGGCCCACACAATCTCGCTCATGCTTTCGAGCATATTGCCCGAGTTATCCTTGATCCTTTCCAGGTGATCGGTTATTTCCCTCCCCGCGGCATTTTTGAGAGCCATTTTACTGATGATATTGATGCTTGATAGGGTAGAACCCATATCGTCGTGGAGGTCGCGGGCGATGCGGGTGCGCATTTTTTCGAGCTCGACGAGGCGTTTGTTTCGTTGTACGACGCGATAGCGATTGACGGCAAGGAACCCGATCAGCACGAGCAGCATTATTACGATGACCGCCCCGTAACGGAATACCCGTTGTCGTTGTGCTACGATACCGCTTAATTCCTGGTCTTTTTTCAGCAGCGCGATCTGCTTGTCTTTTTTATCTGCTTCGTATTTTGCGGTCAGCTGCGCTGTCTTTTCGTTTTGATCCTGTAACTGAAGGCTGTCGAGGAGACTGTCTTTGATGTTGATCCACTTATAGGCGTTCTTCCAGTCATTGGTCGCTTTGTACAGCCCGGCAAGTTCGGATGCCGCGTCCTTGGAGTAGTGGATCTCGTGTACGCTGTCCGCAATCCGGAAGCTCATGAGCAAGTATCCTTCGGCCTCATGGACGTTATTCATCTTTTGGCAGGTCTTGCCGATGTTCAGGGCTTCGTAAGCCACATCTCCTTTTTCGTCGTTGGCTACGAATATCCCAAATGCATCCTTGTATTTCTCCAGGGCGCCGGCATAACGGGCAAGAGCGAAGTAGGCGTCGCCGTAGCGCTCGTCCAGAAAGGCCCTTTGGTAGGCGGCATCCCGCATATTTTTGATGATGGGAGCACATTGGTCAAGGACGGCCAGGCAGCTGTCGGGCAGGGACATTTTCATGAAGACGATGGCAAGGCTGGTAGCGGCTTCGGTATAGTGTGCGGTATCCTGAGCAGATAGATTGAGAGTCATACTTTCCCTGAAATAGTCAATGGATCGCTTATAGTCGCCCCGCTCGCGGCTGAGGATGCCCATTTGCCTGTTGACTTCGGCCTTAACTCGTTTGTTGTTCAGCTGGTCACTCAGCGTGTCAGCCATCATTAGATAACCGGTAGCGTCCACAAAACGGGTGTGTTCGATCAGGACGATCCCTGTATTAACGTACATCAACATTGTTTCCAGTGAATCCCTCAGCTCTTTGAAAAGTTGGGTAGCACGGTCGAGGTCGGCGAAACCGCTGTCATAGCTGCCCTGGTGAAACTCCGCCCATCCCTTTGTTTTGTAAGAATAGGCTGCCAGTCTTTTGTTCCCCGTTTGGGTGGCGCGCCGCAGACCCTTTTCCGCAACCGGAATGGCAGAGTCGGGTTTTTGAATGGCCAGGCGGAAGGCGGACCGCACGTTCTTCTGTAGCACCGAGTCGGCGTTTGTCTGCGACCTGCATGGATGAAGAAAAATCACGCAGGCGATGAAGGTTAGCGGGGCTATTTTCATTTTTTCGCCGGTTCGGGCTTGGCAACCCTGTGATAAAAGTAACAAAAATCATTTCAAAGTGCCAAATGCGCGCTGTCTGGCCTTGCAATTTTCCGGAGCGCCTTGTATCTTGGTTTCACTATGCGCGTTATTTTGTCAGTTTATGTCTTGTTATTGTTCGGTTCCTGTCACAAGAGTGGCGGAGATTCGTCGCAAGGCTCAGGGACGATCTATGTCGCCGGTTATTCAGGCACTTTGAACACCGGCACAGGGGGGGCTTTTTGGCAAAACGGTCAATTTATGCTGATTCCAAATTCTACTCCGATCACTGCCATGTGTGTCTCAGGTTCCGATCTCTATTTTGCGGGAGGTAATACCTACTGGAAAAATGATTTTGCCCATGTGCTGCCCTATGTTCATGTCTCTTCCAGTTCGGCTATAGCGGTATCAGATACAGATGTATATGTCGTGGCGCAGATCGACACTCCCCACGCAGTTTACTTTAAAAACGATTCCCTCATAGATCTGACACCGGGAATTGTTACTCAACTCGATGATGCTGCAGGGGCTACAGGAATCGCGATCTCGGGTAGCGATATTTATATATGTGGCAATTTGCATGACACGGCGGTCTTTTGGAAGAACGGCGCGGTCAATTATCTGCCGGGCGGCTATCAGGCGATCGGGATCGCCGTTTCGGATGCCAACGTGTTCGTAGCGGGATATAACGACATGAATCAGCCGGTCTATTGGCGCAATGGAGTGCTGCATCCGCTTCAACCACAGGATGCCCAGGTCACGTGCATTGCAGCTTTCGGGAATGACGTATATGTCGGCGGTGCCACAGGGGGTGTGAATTATGCGTTGTATTGGAAGAATGGCGTCTCGGTTCCGTTGGTTGGCGGTGCGGTGGATTTCGCGTTATTGGTTAAGGGTGGTACCATTTACGCGGCAGGGTTGGCCGACCCCGGCCTGGCGGTCTATTGGGTAAATGGGAAGATGCATACGCTGGGTACGGGGAGTGCAAGTGAAGCCTAGCTAAAAAAAATAATACAAAAGAACGAAGCTTAGGCCCTGTGCGGCTATTTAACATAATAATTTCATCAGACAACTTCCGCTTCCATCCGTTTTCGGGGGTATGCGATCCATTTTGATTAGATACCATTTCCTTCAATAATGGATCGCATACCCCCGAAAACAATCATTAGCCCCCTTGCTTTGATAAGACAACATTATGTTATTTAGCTATGGGGCTGTGTAGCCAGTTTTTTAAATTGGTTCTCGAAAAAAAACTGGCGATGCAAGGGTAGGGCAGTTGTTCTTGTATTATTTTTTTTAAAGAGCGGCTGTTTTGTATTGGTTGTATTCGTTAAAGGGCTCTACTTAGCACTAAATGTGGTTTTTTGATGTAACAGAAGATTGGATACAGAATCACCTATCGCGCGGATGGCAGAATCTTGTTGCAATTCTTTTAGGGAGTGGGCTTGCTCTTGTGATCTTTTTACCGCTAGAGCCGTTATTAACGAAATTATTGCACTTATTAATACGATAAATATCTTTTCCCAGATGGGATGCCGTTCGAAAAACCCTTTTCCGCTTTTATATATTTCATAATCGCCTTTGTAGGTTTTTTGATCTGAATGCGGTCTGCTTACGTACTTTTTTGTTCTTGTTAATCTGACTTCGATTTGACTAATTGCGTGCGGCGATGGCCAGCCGCCCTTTTTTTCTCCTATTGCATACCCTATTCTTAACACGTCCTCGTGCTCGTTAAGGTATTTTATACAATAATCGACAATCTCATCCACCTCTGCCTTGGTAAGCGCATTTCGCATTTGGCAGGAAAGTTACTTACATGTATTCTGTATTCAGAAGCGGTGCTAAAAAAAATAATCACAAGAACGAAGGGCAGGCCCTGTGCGGCTATTTAACATAATGTTAATTATAGGACAAATGTGAAATGGACCTTTAAGTAAAATTGCCGCTACCAACGCTGAGGCAGCGAATCGGAGATAATCGGGAAGAAAAAAAGAGAAAGGTCTTTCGTGGGAGTGGAAGAAACTGCCCGCCTAAAGCTAAAGGCGAGCGGTCGCGGAACAGACAGCGGCGGGAACCTACTTGTTGTTCAGGATGGACAGGTCGGTCAGCTTGGTGTGGGTAACCGGGATAACGACGTTGTCCCTGGAGAAGAGCTCCGAAGCAGAAAGTGCGATACTAATCTTCTCATTCTTTTGCTTCTTGACAGTGATCTTCGTCTCAAGACGGTCGTGATGCAAACCCATACACTGGATAGTCACAAAATACTTGCCGGCGGGAATAGCGGAAATGTCGATGCCGTTCTGCTGGTCGGCGGCATAGACCTGGTAGATCACGCCGGCGCCCGTGTGGTCGAAGCGGTCGAAAATAACCAGTACGGAATCCGCATGGTCCTGGGCATTGATGTTTGTGAATTGGAATCGAACGGCGCCGGCATTCATGACTTTAGCAGAGGCGGCGGAAGTGGCAGCGGCCTGCGTGGCGGGCTTGCCGTCATGGTCGTTCGCAAATGAGCCGAACGAGGTGAGTAAAAGGGCAACGAAAGTAATGATCTGTTTCATACGAGTACTTTAATACCAATATATAGACAATCGTAATGCCAGACCATAATAGGTTGATAATCAACCGAATAGCCGCTAGCGACTTTCCGGTATTTTCCCTAGGTGGGAACACCTATTCCCGAAAAAAGAGCGGTCATTTATTTGTCGCCTGGGCTGGTTGAAGGATTGACTCGATCGCTTGAAGCTCATCCGTTGAAAACCAGGTATTTCGGAAGCATTGTAGGGAGTCCGAGAGTTGTTCGGGCCTGCTAGCCCCGATGAGCACGGAAGTGATCCGTTTGTCCCGGAGGATCCAGGCCAGCGCCATCTGTGCCAGTGTTTGTTCGCGCTTGATTGCCAATTCATTAAGTCGTTTTGCCTGATCAATCCGCTCGGGGGTGACCTGGCCCTCCTGCAAGAAGCCCGTAGGCTTGTGTGCCCGGGAGTCCTCGGGAATGCCCTTCAGGTACTTGTTGGTGAGGAGACCCTGGGCCAGGGGTGAGAATGGGATGCAACCCACCCCCTCCTTTTCCAGCAGGTCGAGTAGCCCGTCTTCGACCCAACGCTCGAACATCGAATATTTCGGCTGGTGGATGAGACAGGGGGTGCCTAGGCGGCGAAGGATCTTGATGGCCTGTTCGGCTTCCGGTGCGGGATAATTGGAGATCCCGGCGTAAAGGGCTTTTCCCTGTCGGACGATGAGATCAAGGGTCGCCATGGTCTCCTCCAGCGGCGTATTAGGATCGGGCCGGTGGTGATAGAAAATATCTACATAATCCAGACCCATCCTGGAAAGGCTTTGGTCGAGGCTGGCGACAAGGTATTTCTTCGAACCCCATTCGCCATAGGGGCCTTGCCACATATAATAGCCGGCCTTGGTAGAGATGATCAGCTGATCGCGATACCCGTGAAAATCCTGGCGCAGGATACGGCCGAAATTCTCCTCTGCTGATCCGGGAGGCGGCCCGTAATTGTTGGCGAGGTCGAAATGCGTGATCCCGGCATCAAAGGCCAGTCTCAGGATAGCGCGGGCGTTTTCGAGGGTATCCACACCGCCGAAATTGTGCCAAAGGCCGAGGGATACGGCGGGTAGCAAAAGACCGCTGCGGCCACAGCGGCGATACTCCATATTGTCATAGCGTTTGGGCTCCGGTGTGTACATCATTGGCTGAAAAATTAGCATTCAAATTTAGCTAACTTTATCCGAACCAAACCGGACGTAGTTGGACCTGTTAAAATTATTACGCGCGGAGCATTCGAAGAAACAGACGGATAGGATCGTGGGCTACATCGGAGCGGACAAGGATCGTTTTAAGGCGCTTGTCGACTTGTTTTTTAAGGGCGAATACCGCATCACCCAGCGGGCTGCATGGCCGTTAAGCTATTGCGTGCGGAATCACCCGAGGCTGATCGAGCCGTATTACAAGCAGCTGCTCGACAATCTCGAAAAAAAAGACATTCACGTCGCTGTGGTCCGGAATACGGTTCGGTTGCTTCAGGACGTCAGCATTCCCAAACGGTGGCATGGCCGGGTCATGAACATTTGCTTCGATTTTGTCGCCGACATGCAGACACCCATCGCGGTCAAGGCCTTTGCGCTGACCATTTTGTCAAATCTTTCGGAGGACTATCCGGAGATCAAAGGCGAGCTAAAAGTACTCATTGAGGAGCAATGGCAGCAAGCGACGCCGGCGTTCCGCTCAAGGGCGAAAAAGGTGTTGATCAGTATGGAGGCTAAATAGCAGGCTGTGCGCTTTAGTAAAGCAACCTGGTTTTGATGGTGTTCCTGACTTCCTTCAACAGCTGTAAAGCCTGGTTGGAAAGGCGTTTGTCGATGTCGAGCACGACGTAGCCGATCTCATCGTTGGTTTTGAGGTATTGGCCGAGAATGTTGATGTTATGGTGAGATAAAGTACTGTTGATCTCCGAAAGCACGCCGGGTACGTTCTTGTGGATATGCAGGATCCTGTGGGTACCCTCCTGGTGGGTCAGGCTTAGCGGGGGGACTGTATGGCTGCCGAGAGTCGTGCCCGTCTCCAGGTATTGGAAGAGCTTGTTGCTCACGTCCTCACCGATATTGGCCTGCGCCTCTTCTGTCGAGCCACCGATATGGGGGGTGAGAATGACATTGGACAAACCTTGCAGCGGGGTGGTGAAGCGGTCGCCGTTTTTTTCAGGCTCCCAGGGAAAGACGTCGATGGCAGCGCCGGAAAGGGTGCCGTCCTGGAGGGCCTTGGCGAGGGCATCAAGGTCCACTACCTCGCCGCGGGCATAATTTAGAAGGATGGCGCCTTTTTTGAAGTTCTTGAGGACGTTTTTATTGATGAGGTTCCTGGTCTGGCTGGTATCCGGGACATGCAGCGTGACGATGTCAGCCTCGCAGACGACTTCTTTTAGGCTCTTTCGCCCGTTCGCGTTACCCAGCGGCAATTTGGTGACTGTATCGTAATAAATGACCTTCATGCCAAAGGCCTCCGCCAGGACACTGACCTGGGCGCCGATATTGCCATATCCGATGATCCCCAGCGTTTTACCTCTTAATTCAAAGCTTCCTTTCGACTCCTTTAGCCAAACGCCTTCGTGGGCGGCCCGCGTCTTGTCCGGGATTCGCCGGATCAGCATGATCGCTAGTCCGATGATGAGTTCGGCAACCGAGCGGGTATTGGAATAGGGGGCATTGAAAACCACCACGCCATGGCTGGTGGCAGATTTGAGGTCTACTTGGTTGACACCGATGCAAAAACACCCGATGGCCTGCAATTTTTTTGCGGCGTCGAGCACTTTGGGCGTGATCTGTGTTTTCGAGCGGATTCCGAGCAGATGAACGTCCCTGATCTCGCGAACGAGTTGTTCTTCGGAAAGCGCGCCGGTAAGCTTGCGAACGGAAGCATAGCCGGAGTCGACGAAATGTTTGACGGCGGCGTCGCTGATATTCTCTAAAAACAATATGTTAATCTTCTCTTTAGGATAGCTTGTAGTTTTCTTCTCCACCATAATTTTGCCACACTTTTTGCGTTACATTTCCGATATGGAAATGCAAATTAACGTCGGATTAATTTAATTTTGCCGTTTTCTAACCCAAATTAAGTGAGAGTTTTGAAAGGTTTTGGTCTTTTAGCGCTGTCAGCTGCGTTGTTGGTTGTATCCTGTGGTCATGCCCAAGAGGCGAAGGGTCCGTCGCCGGCGGATTCCCTGGCGGCACTTTCCGCTACTACCCCTCCGTTGACCGGCCCGGAGTTGGAGCGCTATTCTTCGATCAGCGGGCATTTCTTCGACTCCATGCTGGCTGGACGCTTCAATGGCAGTGTACTCGTCGCCAAGAACGGGGTCATTCTTTACGAACGCTATAGAGGTTTTGAAAATCCGCGGATGCATCGGGATTCGGTGACGGCGCATACTTCCTTCCACCTGGCGTCGATGTCGAAGACGTTTACCGCCATGGGCACCCTGAAGCTATGGCAGGATGGCAAACTGGATATTCACGATCCTGTCGCAAAATATCTGGAGGGCTTCCCCTACCCTGCTGTTACCATCGAGACCCTGCTGAATCACCGGAGCGGACTTCACAACTATGTCCACTTCATGTACAAGCCGGATGTCAACAAACGTAAACTGCTCGGCAACGTTGACGTGCTGAACTATATCATCAAGCATTTCCGGGACAGGGACATTTACAGCGGCGTTTCGAACCGGCATTTTGAATATTCCAACACCAATTATGCGTTGCTGGCCCTGATCATCGAAAAAGTGTCAGGTCTCCCCTACCCCGAATTTATGTCCAGGACATTTTTCGAGCCGCTGCAGATGCAGGATACCTATGTATATACGCTCGCGGATTCGGCCAAATCGATGGCGTCGTTTTATCAATCGGGTCGTCCGTTCCGGATGGAATTCCTGGATCTCGTGTATGGCGACAAGAATGTTTACAGCACAGTCCGGGATATCTACAAGTGGGATCAGGCCCTGCGGAACGGCCAGCTGTTCAGCAAAGGAGTGCTGGACAGTGCGTACGCGGGCTACAGCTTTGAAAAGCCCGGCCAGCGGAACTATGGCCTGGGATGGCGGGAGCTTTTTATCCCCAATGGAAAAAAATTGATTTATCATAATGGGTGGTGGCATGGAAACCGGACGGTTTTTATCCGGATGCTGGACGAGAATGCCACGATCATTGCGCTCACCAATAATGATTACCGGAATGTGTATGCGTCAAAGCGGCTTTGCGACCTTTTCGGGGATTATCGGCAGGGACGAGAGAAATTTGATGAGGGGGAGATGGACTCGACCGATCCTGGACCGGGGGGTGGTGAGCCGCATGAAGGTTTGACGGCGGGGAATGTGGCGCCTGCCCCTCCTGCTGTAGCCGCAACCGGCCCGGCCGTGCACCATCACGCTAAACGGCGGGCGAAGCGTGTCTCGGTTAAGAAGAAAATCTCGTAAATTTCCGCATGGAAATTCTTTCAGCCGAACAAATACGGGCCTGGGATGAGTACACCATGCAGCACGAACCGATCGCGTCCATCGATCTGATGGAGCGGGCCGCGGCGAGTTGTTATCTCTGGCTGGAAAAGCATGGGTATGTTGGCCGTTCCTTTTCCATTTATTGCGGCAAGGGTAACAATGGCGGCGACGGGCTAGCGCTCGCCCGGATGCTTTCCGACGCTGAATGTCCCGTCACGGTTTATATCCTCGAGTTCGGGTTCAAAGGCACGGATGATTTCCAGGTTAACCTGGCGCGCCTGCATCCAACTCCGGCAGAGGTTCGTTTCATCCAGGGTGCAGACAATTTTCATCCGGTTACTCCGGGCGATGTGGTGATCGACGCACTGCTGGGTTCGGGGCTCAACCGGATGTTGGACGGCGTTGCGGCTGCGTTGGTCGATCATCTCAATGCTTCGGGGAACGAGATCATCGCTGTCGATATCCCCAGCGGGCTGTTCGTGAGCCGAAGTTCGCGCGGGAATACGGTCATCCATGCCACACATACGCTAAGTTTTCAATGCTGCAAGCCGGCTTTTCTGATGCCGGAAAATGCTTTGGCGGTCGGCGCCGTGCACATTCTCGATATCGGCTTGCATCCGGGTTATTTGCAGCAGGTCAGCGGGGAGGACGAACTACTCGATGCGACTATTGTCAGGGCGATCTTCCGGCCACGGCCGCCGTTTGCTCACAAGGGTAATTTCGGTCATGCCTTGCTGGTAGCCGGCAGCTTCGGGAAGATGGGGGCTGCGGTGCTTGGAGCGAGGGCCTGTTTGCGAAGCGGGGCGGGGTTATTGAGCGTGCATGTGCCGGGATGCGGGTATTCGATCCTCCAGACAGCAGTGCCGGAGGCGATGGTTTTCGCCGATCCGGATGAAAAGATCCATACCGATTTCGAGGGTGATCCTTCCGCGTATTCTGTCGTTGGCGTCGGCCCGGGGATTGGAATGGAGGGCAGGACGGTTGAGTTCCTGCGTGGGCTGTTGGCCGGATGCCGTAAGCCGATGGTGTTGGATGCTGACGCGTTGAACATCCTGGCATCTTCATCGGATCTCTGGGGGCTGGTGCCCCCCTACTCTATTCTGACGCCGCATCCGAAGGAGTTCGAGCGGCTTTTTGGCCCTTCGCCTGATGACTATGCGCGCGTCGACCTTGCGCTCGAACAGGCGCGTCAACGGCAATGCATCATCGTTTTGAAAGGACACAACAGTTATATTGCGATGCCCGGCGGTAAAGGGTATTTCAATTCCACCGGCAACCCGGGGATGGCCAAAGGCGGCAGCGGGGATGTGCTGACCGGCATTTTGACGGGACTGTTGTCGCAGGGGTATTCGCCGGGTGAGGCGGCGTTGCTCGGAGTATACCTGCATGGATTGGCGGGCGACCTGGCGGCGGCGGTCTGGTCGCAGGAGAGCATGCTGGCATCGGATCTTACAGATCAGCTGGGACGAGCTTTCATAGAGATACAAAAAGTAAGCTAAATCAATTTGCCCGGTTGGCGGAGGAAAGTTATCTTTGCAACCGCTTTTGTTAATCGGGAAGTAGCGCAGCCCGGTAGCGCACTACGTTCGGGACGTAGGGGTCGCAGGTTCGAATCCTGTCTTCCCGACTTTTTAGATTGACTTTCAGGTGATTAAAACCTGTTCGGACATATTTCGGACAGGTTTTTATTTTACAGCCCTTCTCTATACGAACAGACTCAACCACAAACCCTTTTTCAATTTTTTCATTTGATATTGAGTAAAAAAAAATCATTAGGGCTCTAAGGCCTCAATATATCTTTTTATCTCGGTAGTCTATGTAGTCAAACACTAAGTTACACAAGGCGTTTATACCAGTCTTGAACCCGCTTTCATCGATAAAAAACTCCGCGGTATGATGCGGCGCGGCTGTCTTTTTATCCTTTCCGTTTGGCAAGCCGCCGATATAAAAATACAAGCTCGGTACTTTTTGTGCGAATTCCGCAAAATCTTCTGCGCCCGTCTCCGCAGGCACCTGGATCACATTTTCGACCCCTGCCGTCCTTTGCAGTGAGGGTAACATGACCGCCGTAAGCTTTTCATCGTTGACCATCACCGGGTGGTGTGCGGTATAAGGCAACTCGACCGTAGCTACTGCGCCTGCGCCCTCGGCAGTCTTTTCCGCCAGCAATTTGACCCGGTCATACACCATCGCTTCATCTGCGTTACTTAATGTTCTGACTGTCCCGATCATTTCCACCTGTTCGGGGATAATATTAAAACGATTGCCGCCATGGATGGAGCCGATGCTCACTACGGCGGGGTTTTCCGTCACATTTACATTTCGGCTTACAATGGTTTGCAGGCTGTTGATAATTTCGGCAGATACAACGATAGGGTCGACGCCTGCCCAGGGCTCGGCCCCGTGTGTCCCTTTCCCCTTTACGGTAATTCTAAAATCCACTGCCGCCGCAAAAAACCCACCGGGACGATAGGTGATCTTGCCCGCCTCGACCAGCGCATTCATATGCAAGGCAAACATGACGTCTACTTTCGGGTCGGCCAAAACCCCTTCTTCGATCATTAGCGCAGCGCCACCCTTCTCACCTTTTGGCGGACTCTCTTCCGCTGGCTGGAAAATGAACTTTAAAGTGCCCTTCAGGTCTTTTTTCATTCCGGCCAGGATCTCAGCCACACCCATCAATATGGCGGTATGCGCGTCATGTCCACAAGCATGCATTACCCCTGTCTCCTCGCCATTATAGGTTGTGCGCACTTTCGACGCAAAGGAGACAGCGGTGAGCTCAGTGATCGGCAGCGCGTCCATGTCAGCCCTTACGCCGATGACCGGACCCGGCTTATCCCCTCTCAGAATTCCCACCACACCCGTCACGGCGACGTTTGTCCGTACCTCCATTCCTAATGATCGCAAATGCCGGACAACAAGCGCCGCGGTACGGGTTTCTCTATTTCCCAACTCGGGGTTTTGATGGATATCTTCACGCCACGCTATAACTTTTTTTTCTATTTCATCCGCCTTCGAACTGATAATTTTTCTGTAGTCCCCGTTTTGTCCGAAAACGAAATGGCCGGAAAGAACCAACCATGCGAAAACTAACTTTTTCATTTTAAGCGTATTTTGTTTGCAACTTATTTACAGAGGTCGATTGGAAATGCCAGTGAAAGGAAAAAACCGTTTTCTAATGCATAAATAGGCCTGTTCTTCGAGAGATAATTATTATAAGTCAACGTCGCCAGAGTGAAGAACTTATCGGCCAATTTTATTCGGGGAAGATTTATAGCAATAGCACCCGAGGTACTCAGGTCTCTTGTCTCAAATATGACCCTTTCATGCAGATAGAAATTAATGCTAAATTTATCCAGCGTATATAATAGTTCCAGCCTGTTGACCAGGTTCATCTGAGTTGTCAGATTGCCAAATAACATCGTGTTTTCCAGTCGCAACTTTTTGCTGATAGTCCAATTTTGTGTTAAGGCTCCGAAATAATCGGACTCCCCTTTATCGCTAAAGCTGTACATCTGCGAAAAAAGATACCCGAAATACACACCGAAGCTCAGCGAAGAGCCTACGGGAAATTTTTCAAACACACAGGGCTGAAAATAATTTATCGGCGAATTTTTGTTCTGCAAATCAAAAGATTGAAATAAAACAAATCCGCGGTCTGCCTTTTCAAAGACGACGGTAAAATCGAAATTGACGTTATGGTTGAGGACCGCCCCAGTAAAGGGAAAATATCCCGCGGAATTGATCCTGGGTGAAATGATCAGGGTATAGGGTTTGACAGAATCGGTCTTTAACTGCGCGCTCGATTGCATCCCAATGACAAGGAGTAAATGCAACGTGAACAATGATCGTATCATTGGGCATCGTTTTTAGCGTCGTGTTCCTGGTTAGCGCTAAAAGAATCCCTGAACATTTTCCAGCCTTTTGGTGTTTTTTTCCATAGGACAAGGAATTTACCCTTGTCAAATATTACTCCCTTTGCATTGATCGAAAGCCACAGACCTTCTTCAGTGACGTACCCGGCCCCGTCACCATATACTGCTGTCGTAATGAATTTACCACCCCGCAACCCGTATGTGTCATATGCGGCTCTGAAGAATTTCGCAGCCCCTTCGCGGCCGCAGACCTCGGGAGCATTGGGGGCCATGATGCAGGCATCTTCCGCGTAACTTTTTATAAAAATCGAGGAATCGTTTTTTGCAAATGATTGAAAATAAAGGGCATTGCTTGAAGAAATTGCAGTCTTTGCTTCCGCAGTATTTGAATCGGCGTCCTGTTTGTTGTTCGTGCAATGAGTGAGAAAGAAGGACGAACACATTAAAATTGCTGACGCAAAATGATGGTATTGTTTCATGAAAAGTCTGTTTGGAATGGAATCAATTAAACAGAAAGGAGAAATTATCGCTTTCAATGATTGTGCTGACGGCTTCTACAGCCTTTTTATCGACGTAAGAATATACGAAAGGGCCTATACTGATCCGCTTTACGCCCAACGCCTTCAAGTCACTGAAATTCGGCAGTGAAGGCATGCACATGACATTTACCGGAAGATCTGTGGCATTAACCACCGCTTTTATATCATTTACTTCGGTAATACAGGGAACAAAAATTCCGTTGGCGCCGGCCTCCTCGAAGCTGCTTATTCTCCCGAGGCTTTCCGTTAAGGCGGTTGGCATCCCCAATAAAAATCCGTCGGTCCTGATATTTACAAACATTTTCAGGTTTTTACGGCAAAGGTGATCTGCTACCGAACAGAGGGTTTTCTGAAATACAGGTACGGGTTGTAATGTGCGGGAAGTGCCGGCAATCGTATCTTCCAGGTTGATACCGACTACACCCGCATCATGCAATTGTTCAATATGCTCTATTATCCCGGCAGCCGACCGGCTGTAGCCTCCTTCTATGTCGACGGTGAAAGGAATGTCGACCGAATTTACGATCCGTCGGGCCAGCTGAAGCAATGCATCGAAGGGCATTTTCTCACCGTCTTCGTACCCTTGTGAAGCCGCTACGGCCTGGCTGGAGGTTCCAATAGCTTTATAGCCTGCTCTTTCGAAAATTTTTGCACTGTTCACATCCCAGATATTACCCAGTAAAAGAGGGGTTGGTCCCTCGTGGAGTTGTGAAAAGGTCTCGAACGATTTCATACATTTTGATTTAAGATTTGTTGCCTGTCGATAATTTCCTCCAAAACTATTACAGCAATAACTCTTAAAATTGTATGAATCGGAACGGCGCTGATTATTGTAGAAAAACCTGGTTGACCGGAAATTGATTATCCAGATATTTAGACGGTGTAACCCCGGTGAATGACCTGAAATCCCGAATAAAGTGGGATTGGTCAAAATAGCCGCAGTCGTAAGCAATCGAGGTTAGCGACATTTCATTTTTTGAAATTAGCCTGAGGCTGAGCTGAAAGCGACTTATTTTATTCAAGGATTTCGGCGAAAGGCCGGTATGTTCATAGACTAACTTATGGAGGTAGCGGGTTGTAATGCCATGCTGTGAAGCAATGATGCCAATACTATTTTCAGAATAATTTTTATTAATGTTATAAAGAATATGCCCGATCTCTTCTATTCGCAGGTTTAATTTCATGTCCTTACTTAGCTTTTGCAAAAGATAAGTTTCAACCAATTCTATTCTTCTTATCAAGTCGGCGGATTCCAAAAGCTGCGAATGCAGATTCTTTACCGAGGGGCCTAAGATATCCGAGAGGTCGGACACTGTATTGTTGAATTGACCTGGTTTTTCTCTCAGAAAATAACCAGCTGAGTGCGGGAAAAACCTTACTCCGAGCATCAACTGCTTCCCTTTCGACTTTATTTGCATGGGATTGGTCACCTGACCCCAAAATTCTATTTTAGGTGTTTTTTTGTATTTGTCACCAACAGACGTCGCCCAGGCCCCCTGACCAAGGTTGAATATCATTTCTGTAAAGCCGCTTGGAAATACAACGTCTTCAAATTCCGCATCGGAATCCGACTGAAACAAATAAAAGCATTTGATAAAGGGCTTCAATTTGTCTTCCGGTGTGATCTCGCGATAATTCATTATTGTGAAAATACCATTTATTGGCCTTTTTTCCTAGTGGGACTGACCTTAAATTTACTGAGTCGGACTTAGAGAATCCCTGAATCTTTTCCAGTTATTTGCGGTCTTTTTCCAAAGCACAATATATTTTCCATCTTCAAGCTCTATATTCTTTGCATCGAATAAATGATAAAAGCCCACTTCCGTTACAAAATCCTGCCCGTCACCAAAGATGTCGATGCTGATGAATTTACCTTTTCTTACCCCAAGTTGGTAGTAGGCTACCCTGAAAAAATCGAGGGCTGCTTGCGGACCACAGAGCGTTGGCTGATTCGAAGACATGATCCAGCAATCATCTGTATATCGATCTATAAATATTGACGAATCACCTTTTGTAAAGGCTTTGAAATACTCATCATTGCTTTTCTCAATCGCTTCTTTTACCTGCTGCAAATTAAATTTTGCATTTAGCTGCTGGGCGCCACATTGGAACAGCGAAATCATTGTCACGGGTACCTGCAGGACTGCCCAAATGATAAATTTATTCATACAACTTGTTTAGACGCTGGGTTCAGCACCAAAAGCATGATCTACAATTATTTTCCAAGTACCATCGGTTTGTTTCTTCATTACTTCAATGCCTTTAGCGCTGACTTTGATGTCATTACCATCTGTGATATTCCATTCCGATCTGCCGACCGCAATGTCACCTGTTTGCAGGCAATACACCGTCTTGATCTCCATTTTTCCTTTAATGGATAAAATGGTCTTTATCGCTTGTTTAAATTCAGCCTTTCCTGAAACAGGTTTTCCCGGTTCCGGAACAATAATACCGGTAACGTCATACATGTTCATGACAGTCTCTACATCGCCCGTATTGAATGCGGCGGCAAGAGTTGAATGAGCGTCCTGCGGTCTTTTGGGAAGGTCCATTTTTTGTGCTTTTTTGGTGTGAAGAATTATTTGGCAAATTTATAACGGGAACCTTCTTTAGAATTGTACAAATCGGAACAGGGCAAATTGCGGGAGGCTTAATTCTTTAATGAAACTCGGACGTCCTGAAAAGATCAGTACTTGATCTTGCACAACCCTTTCAACTTGAAACGCCTGTATTTTTTATATATAGATAACTCATTTAATATTACTAGATTAGTTGGGTTCAATTGCTGTCTTCCCGACAATGGTCTAAAGCTAAAGAGGCCCCCGCTACGCGGGGGCCTTCGCTTTTTATCTTTCCTGTCCCGGCTTTTTCTGTCAATGTCGCACGAAATGAAGCACAACAACTCCCGACCTAAAAACCTTTGACCCGAGAAGTTTTAATTGTAATTTCTCTTGCAGGTCGATACCCTCAAATAACCGTCTTCCTTCTCCTGCAATTATCGGGTGAACCGCAAAATGGTATTCATCAATCAGACCAAGCGCCGCAAGTTGGGAGGCAAGCGTTACACCCCCTGTCATAATATTTTTGCCTTGTTCCTGTTTCAATTTAAGTACTTCGTCGTGAAGGCCTGTGCGTACTATCCTCGTTTTTTCTCCTTCAGCCTTGTCCAATGATCGTGAGAAGACAATAATCTTGTCGACCGCGTCAAAGGCCCGGGCAAATTCGTCGGAAGGGTTTTTCGCCCTATCAGGCCAATAGGGAACCATCAATTGATAGGTTTTACGCCCGTAGAGGAATGTGTCGGCATCTCGCGTGAGGCGGATAAAATACTGCCCCGTTTCCTGATCGGGGGGGGCGATTTTCATATGGTCGACAACACCGTCTAAAGTTGTGTTGATTGCGAAGATTAGTTTTTTCATTTTTCATTATATTTATATATATCTGTATGCGATTCCCGCAAAAGTGGGCCATTTATGCGGTCGCGATGTATACCAAAGGGATTTACTTGTACCATTTATTAAAATAAGAAAAATGGGCGAAGTTGTAACAGAATTTAGCATGGACGCATCGTACATTTTCAGTATATTCCGGGAAATAGACGACCTTTGTCCCAGCTATGCTTAAAGTAACCTTTAATAACGGCAACCCTGCTTTTTACACTTCGCTGAAAACGGCTGTGGACAGATATTTTAAACAGAACGGTAAAAGAAAGACTGGCAATATCCAGTTATACAGCAAGTCAATTTTACTCATCCTACTGGCTGGCTGCCTGTATTCCATTTTGCTGGTTGCCCCGATGACACCGGTACTCCGGATATTGGTAAGCCTGGTCTTTGGATTTGTCCTTGCCTGTATCGGGTTTAATATCATGCATGACGCCAACCACGGCAGCTACTCTTCCCGTAAATGGGTAAATGAAACACTCGGGCTTACGCTGAACGCGTTAGGCGGCAACAGTTTCATTTGGAAACAAAAGCACAATATTATCCACCATACATATACAAATATTGACGGCGTGGATGATGATATCGCAAAGAGTCCGTTTATCCGGATGTGCAGATCACAGCAATGGGTGCCGGCGCACCGCTTGCAGCACCTGTATACGCCGGTATTGTACGCCCTCAGTTCTATGATATGGATTCTTTTTCAGGATTTTGAGAAATATTTCAGAAGGAAGATAGTTGACAGACCATTGCCGAAAATGCCGGTATCCGAGCATGTGATCTTCTGGATCAGTAAGATATTTTACTTGCTTTTTTATATAGCCATCCCCATAGTATTGACGGGCTGGCAGTCCTGGTTATTGTTCTTTCTTTGCATGCATATCGGTCTGGGACTAACCTTGTCGATCGTTTTTCAATTGGCGCACGTAGTGGAAGAAACGACATTCGATTCAGCAAGCGGCGATGCAAAACAGATAGAGAATGAGTGGGCTATACATCAGGTAAACACAACGGCTAATTTTTCGGCCGATAACCGGATTATTTCCTGGTTCGTCGGAGGGCTAAATTACCAGATAGAACATCATCTATTCCCGCGGGTCAGCCATGTCCACTATCCGGCGTTAAGCAGACTTGTTCAGGCGGAATGTAACGCCTTTCACCTGCCTTATAACACACTACCGACTTTCAAATCCGCCGTCAACTCCCATTTTCGATTTATCCGGATGCTGGGAAGAAAGCCATAAAAGACCATGTCATGCCTAAACCCTTGTTGCGTCTTGCCATTGTATTCCTTTGCTTATGCCAGTTTGGAAAGCTTCATGGCCAGGATTCTGTTTACTCCTTCAGTGAAGCAAACATAAAGCTGAATATTCCAAATTCGCACTGGCACCTTCAACCAAAGCAAGTCAAAAATGGGTTTACAGTCTATGTATTTAAGAGGGACCCGATCGTGGACTCGTTCAACCGGAACATAATACCCAATGTCGCAGTCGTGATCGAAAAAATAGATCCGAAGATGGATGTCATCACCTATTCCATCAATAAAAGAACCAATGCCGCCTTTGACGTAACGAAAGTGTTTAGCCATGAGGACGGGACTATTACCTTTCTCAATGCGGTCGGATACCAGGGCACCTATAGCGATCAGGCCAACCACACGGTCTATGTGGTTCACGCAAAAAATGGAGATAAGGGGATACAGGTAATTCTCGATACCACGACAGAAACCTTTGCATCCATGGATGGGGAATTTTTGCAAATACTGAAGTCGTTCCGAAAATAAAATAGAAGTCGTTGATGGGTAGTCCCAGGTGATTTTGACCGTAATTTCGCATCAATGCGCGTGCTTCCGCTCCTCATACTGCTATTGATGACTGCTTTTGCCGCCTTGTCCCAGGACGGGTCCTCCAATTCCGGACTTTGCCGCCTGAGCGGAAAGGTAGTTGATTCCGTCAGCGCCCAACCTATAGAATATGCTACGATCACGCTGTTCCGGCAAAGCAGCTCAAGGCCGTTAGCCGGAACTTCCACCGATAACAAGGGCGAATTTACAATAGACAGTTTGCAACCGACCAGCTATAGGCTTGTGATCGAATTCATCGGCTACCGCCCAAAAATCCGGATCATACAGCTGACGCTGACCAAATCCAATCTGTCACTGGGGAATATCCCGCTTGCCGGGCAAGCCCAGACCTTGACCGGCGTCACTGTTACCGGTCAGAAAAAAGTGATCGAAAATACGATCGACAAAATGGTGTTCAACGCGGAACGGGACATCACCGCCCAAACCGGAACGGCCAGCGATCTCCTGCAAAAGGTACCTCAGGTCTCGGTAGATGTGGATGGCAATGTAGAACTGGCCGGCAGCGGCAATGTTCTTTTTCTTATCAACGGGAAGCCCTCCACCATTTTCGGGAGCAATATCGCCGATGTATTGCAATCCATTCCGGCCAGCCAGATCAAGAGCATTGAGGTCATTACCAACCCCGGCGCCAAATACGATGCACAGGGGACGGGGGGTATCATCAATATTGTTTTAAAGCGTAGCACGCTACAGGGGATCAACGGGAGCATCTCGCTGACGGGCGGGACCATTTCGCAATTCGGCTCAATGAATATCAATGCGCGAAAAGGCAAGTTCGGCTTGAATGCGTTTTTGAATGGCAACGGCCGGCTTACGACCACTACCCCGACAAGCTTTCAGCGCACATCGACAGATACAACAACCAAAACGACCGATATATTACAGCAAAACGGGAACCCCGATTTCTCCCGGCACGGAATTCAGTCGGGTATCGGATTTGACTGGACGGCAAGCGAGCGGGACAATGTTAGCGGCGCCCTGAATTATTCCGAATTCGGAAATCACCGAAGGGGCGACATATATCAGTCGGAACAGCTTCAAAACATTCCCGGCGCCCCTTACTCGGATACGAATTCAGTCAACAGTACGTCCAGCGCCTTCCGGCAGTATAGTTTGGACCCCAACCTCGACTTTAAGCATACTTTTTCGAACAGCGAGCAGCAACTCGAGATTGTTGCAGATGGCAGCTTTTCGCACAACCTGGTAACCACAGGCAATGATCAATACCTGCTCCCGCAGGATTCGCTGATCTACAGCACGAGAAACAACAATCCGGCTGCTGAAAGTGAGTATGAAGCGAAAATGGATTACGTGCAGCCGTTGCAAAAGGAGCTAAAGCTCGGCCTGGGTGCAAAATTCAGCGCCGACGACATCGCAAGTACCGGCAACGCATTGGTATGGCAGCCTTATTCGAATAGCTACATATACAGCCCGGCTTTATCGAACAACCTTAACTATCATCAAAAGGTGTACGCAGGCTATGCGGAGGTGACTTTTCCGATCAGCAAATCGATCGAGGGGCGACTGGGCGGACGGTATGAGCGGACGCAGGTGAGCGCGTTCTATGCGAATGCGCATCAGACAGTAAACAATGGCTACAATACCTATATCCCCTCTTTATTCCTGATGAAAAAGTTCGGTGAAAGTCAAAGCCTTAAGCTGAATTTCACGATTCGAATCAACCGTCCCGAATATTCGGATCTAAACCCCTTCATCAACACCAGTGATCCAAAGAATATCACGACGGGCAATCCGAAGCTGAATCCAGAGATATGGGATCGTCTGGAAGCGTCTTATAATAAGGACCTTGGTCGGACGGGCTCATTTATGCTTACACTATATTATCGCCAGAGTAATGGGGATATTCAGCCTTTCATTAATTACTATCCCACCATCCAGGTCGGCGACACGACATATACCAATGTGGCGGTAACGACCCAGAAAAATATCGGAATTGAAGAAAATGCCGGGACGAATATTTTCTTTGACCTTCACGTCAATGACAAATTTAGTATCCGATCGAATACGATCGTCTTCTACCGGCATACGATCAACCATGTGGACCCGGGGTACAATTCGAGTACGGTCATCTACCGGCCGAACCTAAACGCGTCTTACCAGGTGAGCAGTAATTTCGCGGCGGAGCTCTTCGGGATCTTTAATTCCCATCACCATGAAGCACAAGGATTTTACCCCGCCGTTGTGTGGTATAGCCTGGCGTTCAGAAAGCTGTTTTGGGACAAAAAGGGAAGTCTGGCCCTGACGGTCAACAACATATTTAGCAAATATGTCGACCAGCGGACCGACCTGTACGGACCCGGCTTTGTCAGCAGCAATCTTCGTCGGGTACCGTACCGGTACGTTGCACTCAACTTCACCTGGAAATTCGGGAAACTGGTACTGAAGCCGGAAAAGCCCGAAGAGGTGGACACCAATCTCAATACCCCCCAACCATAATTCAACACAAAATCAATAAAATGAGAAATCTAGTCTATGCCATCAATCTGACCATCGATGGCTGTTTCGACCATACAAAAGTAAGTGGCAGCGAAGATATACATGACTATTTTACGAACCTCATTCGGGACGCGGACCTCCTTTTATATGGCCGCGTAACTTTTGAATTGATGGTCCCTTTCTGGCCGGACGTCGCAAGAAGCCATTCCGGCAACGCGAGATCTATGAACGAATTTGCCCAAGCATTTGACTCCGTCGACAAGGTCGTCTTTTCGCATTCATTAGAAAGGGTGGAAGACAAAAGGTCGAGCATTGCGCGAGGTGAGCTTAAAGATGAAGTTCTCAAATTAAAACAAAAACAAGGTAAGAAAATCCTGGTTGGCGGCGTAGACCTTCCTGCCCAACTTATTGCGCTTGGACTGGTTGATGAATTCTATTTTGTCGTTCACCCCATACTTGGTGGAGAAGGGAGAAGGTTGTTTGCAGGGGATATCCTGCCGGAGCGGCTGAAGCTGAAACTGGTCGACTCAATGAGTCTGAAGTCCGGCTGTGTGGCGCTGCACTATTTGAAACAATAATCACCAAAATCGACATCCATGAGCTGGCAATTACTGTACGGTAATCACTACCCGCCGGTTTCGATAGTTGGCGGCCGGATTGTTGGGCAGCACCGGATCGCTCACCTGCAGGTACCCGGTATTCATACGGCGGCGGCTTACGCCCTTGCTACGCAGATAGCGGGCAACAGCCTTCGCACGCTCCAATCCGACATCGGCATCCTCCGATTCGGTCCCGCTGTTGCAAATATGGCCCACGAGGGAAATGCGGATCGCGGGATTTTGCACCAAAATGGCCGCCACATCGTCGAGGTGCTTTTTCATGATGTCGGGAATGGTGGTCTCGCCGATCGCACCAAAAATGACCGGCGTCTGGATGATCTTTGCTTCATATTCGTCAACAACGGAATCTGCCGGATGCGGCTGCTCTTCCTTTTGGCTGGATTTGGAATTGGCCTTTGAGCCCGCGGGCCCAAAACTTACCCTCAGCTGAACTCCATACGACATCAAGGTCATCTGGCCGGAAATCGGCATTTTCAATACGCTGTTAGCCTGAACCTGCGAGATGCCGGCAGCGCTATAGGTGACCAGCGGCATGCTGTCGTTGGCGGATTTCAGGGTGGTCAGGCCATAGTCGAGATACACGCCGGTATACAGGCGGGCACCGTGGGATAGCCGGAAGCTCAGGCCTGTAGACGCGCTCAGGATCGCTGCGGGTTTCAATGTCACCGTCTGCGTGGAAGCCCAGTTATTTACCGTCCCAAAACCATGCTGCGGTAAATTCGAGACCTCGATATTGTAATCCGGATAGTAGCCGGAAAGATTCAATTGCTTCGCAGACTGGTGGATGCTGGCGGTCAGCGGAAACAAGGCGCGGCCACCGATGTCGAAATACCATCTCGTATGGTAGCCGGTGGTTTGATATTGCAGCAGAAGCGGGACCCCGGCTGCAATGAATTCCTGCGTTTCTTTATATCCTGCTGCCCTTACATTGTATTGGAATGCCGAACCGGCATCGTCGACTTGCGCCGAATTGTAAACCGCGCTGTCCCCCAAACTGGCCCGGGTGCGATAGAATCCACCTGTTATGCCGGTCAATAGATGCCAGTGCCTGCCTAACCTGAAACCGTAGCTCAACCCCAATGACCCCGAAGGCAGTTGCCGGACCGTGCCGCCTTGAAGCTGGTATTGCGTCCCCTGCCATCCGCCATTCACTTCGATCCCAAGCTCCTGCGCGGAGCAACGCACGAAGATGAACGCCAAACAGGTGATTATAACTATGGTTTTACGAGTCATGTCGGGTTTATCAAATTCGTTTTTTTATCAGTTAGTCTACCAGCACGTTTACGCTGGCCCTCGCTCCGTTGGACAGCTGTAACGTAATTATATAGATGCCATTTTGTGAAGGCATGGTTAACTGCATCGACGGTTGGACTGTTGTTACCTGTTGCTGCACCTTGCCGGTTAGGTCCAATATCTGCAACACCGCGCCCTGCAACGCGGCGCTCGAATAGTTGCACGTAATGGTGGCCATTTGGCCCTTGCCGACCGGATTGGGCTGAACTTTTATTCCTCCGGGTATCGCGGCGCCGGGGCTGATATTTAGCGTGCAGCTTTGAACCTCCTGGCCTTGATTATTTGTCGCGATGACAAAGTATTGACCATTCAGCGTCGGGGTCTCGCTATAAAACGGTTGGGTGGCGCCGATGATCAGTGTGTCGTTTTTGTACCATTGCCAGGCTACATAGTCGCCGCTGCTGTTGTCGAAGAAGATCGCGTCGTTCCAGTGCTGCGAAATAAGAGAGGTAGCCTCATATACCAATGTGTCCGCAACGGCGGGAGCGGCCGTATGATTGGCGTCTCCGGCCTGGTGCGCGGTAACGACGGCGGTGCCCGGAACCAATAAGGTTAACACATTCCCTGATACGGTAGCGATATGCGGGTTGGAGACCGTATAGGTTACCGGGAGACCGCTGCTGGCCGTAGCGTTGAGCTGCACCTGCGTAGTGGAATTACATCCTACGATCAGGCTTTGATTCCAGGTTATTTGTTGCGAACCGATGGTGATCGTCAAATTATTTCCGACATACCGGATCGTGTAGCTGCCTCCAGCGCTGAGGCTTCCTATCGTGATAGGATAGGTGCCCACGTTCTCACCAACAGCTCTGCTCAAACTGCCGCTAAAGATCCCCGAATTGTCGCCATTCACGTAACCGCTGACCGCGTAGGTTAAGGTCGGATCCGGATCGCCGAATTTTTTTGTCTCCGCATTGGCGGTAACGAGCAAAGAAGCCGGATTGATGGTAAGTGTGCCGGGGGTATACGTAATATTGTAGTTCTGGTCGACGGCCCCCGAGGGGGTGATCGGATAGGTGCCCGCTGCCGAGCCGGAGGTTGCGGTCGTTGAGAGGGTCGGTGCGGTGGCCAGGCTTGATGAATTGTCGCCGTTGACAAAGCCGGTGTACGTTGCGGTAAGCGCCGGCACCGTGCCTCCATAGGTCATTGCCTCGTTAGCGGCAGCAATAGTAAGGGGCGCGGGGCTGATTGTATAGACGCCGGTCGCATACTCGATCACATAATTGGGGTTGACTGCCCCCGAAGGGGTCAGGTTGTAGCTGCCCACGGGTGCGCCGGCGACCGCCGAATTGGAAACAGTGGGTGGTACGGTCATGCTGCTCGGACCGTCCCCGTTGACAAAACCGCTGTAACTGACCGTGAGCGATCCGCGCGGCACCAGGGGTGCACCATAGATGCTGCCGGCCGGATTAGCGGTGATAGTCAGCACCGCCTGCGCCACAGCCAGCGTGCCGTTGACGTACGTAAAGTTGTAGTTTGGTGAAACGCCGCCGTGCGGGGTGATCGGGTACCCACCCGCCGGCGATGCCACGGTTGCTGTTGTTGTCGCCGTAGGCTGCGTAGTCAGACTCGAGGCATTATCGCTATTCACAAAGCCGGAATAGCTTACAGTCAACGGAGGAATTGGACCGCCCAGCGGCATGGTTTTGTTATCCGCGGTTACGGTCAGGCTTGCTTTGCCTACGGTCATCGTCCCGGCCTGGTAGGAAATAGTATAATTGGGATCGACCGCGCCGGTAGCCGTGATGGGATAGGTCCCGGCGGGAGAAGCGGAGGTGGCTGAGGTAGAGGTTGTGGGTTGCGTGGTCAGGTTGGACGCAACGTCACCGTTGACAAAACCGGTGTAGGAAACGCCAAGGGACGGGACGGTTCCCCCATAGGTCATGCTGGCGTTATTTCCCTTTATCGTCAGCGGCGCGGGGCTGATCGTATAAGTGCCAAAGACATATTGGATGACATAATTGGGGTTGACCGCCCCGGACGGGACCAACGTATAGTTGCCCGCGGGCGACCCGGGCGTTGCCGAGTTGGTGACGATTGGTGCGACCGTCATGCTGGAAGGTCCGTCGCCATTGACAAAACCGCTATAACTGACCGTAAGCGAGCCGGGCGGAACAAGCGGTGAGCCATATACGCTGCTGGCCGCGTTGGCCGTGATCGTCAGCACTGCCTGACCGATGGCTAATGTGCCGTTGACATAGGTAAAATTGTAGTTCGCGGAAACGCCGCCGTGTGGGGTGATCGGATAAGTTCCGGCGGGTGAAGCCGCCGTTGCCGTCGTCGTAGCGGTTGGCTGGGTCGTGAGGCTGGCGGCGTTGTCCCCGTTGACAAAGCCCGAGTAGCTGACGGTGAATGCCGGGAGCGGGCCGCCCAGCGGCATAGACTTGTTGTCCGCGGTGACGGTCAGATTCGCTTTGCCAATGGTCAGCGTTCCGGTCTGGTAGGTAATCGAATAGTTGGGATCCGCTGCGCCCGAGGCGGTAATGGAATAGGTTCCGGCGGGGGAAGCGGAGGTGGCTGACGTGGAGGTGGTGGGTTGCGTGGTCAGGTTGGAGGCACCGTCGCCGTTGACGAAGCCGGTGTAAGTGACACCCAGGGCCGGCAGGCTTCCCCCGTACGTCATGCTGGCATTGTTTGCCTTGACGGTCAGTGGTGCGGCACTGATCGTATATGTACCGTTAGCGTATTGGATGACATAATTGGGATTGACCGCACCGGAGGGGGTCAACGTATACGTACCCGCGGGAGCGCCGGCGACCGCCGTATTGGAAACGGTAGGCGGCACGGTCATGCTGGAAGGTCCGTCGCCGTTGACAAAACCGCTGTAGCTGACGGTCAGCGAGCCGCTTGGCACCAGGGGCGCGCCATAGACGCTGGTGGCGGCATTAGCCGTGATGGTCAATACCGCCTGTGCGACAGACAAGGTGCCGTTGACAAACGTGAAGGTATAGTTGGGAGATCCGCCTCCGTGCGGCGTGATCGGATAGTTGCCGGCGGGAGAGCCCGCGTTTGCCGTCGTCGTGGCCGTGGGCGCGGGGGCTAGGCTCGAAGCATCATCCCCATTGACGAATCCGGTGTAGCTGATCGTGAGTGGCGGGACGGGGCCGCCCAGCGGCATGGCTTTGTTGTCGGCGGTCACGGTAAGGGCTGCCTTGCCTATGGTCAGGGTACCGGGCTGATAAGAAATATTATAATTGGGATCGACGGCACCGGAGGCGGTAATTTGATAATTGCCTGCGGAGGAAGCAGAAGTAGCGGCAGTGGAAATGGTAGGAGGCGTAGTCAGGTTGGCGGCAGCGTCTCCATTGACAAAGCCTGTGTAGGTAACGCTTAGAGTGGGTATAGCCGCCCCATAGGTCATGCCGGCGTCGTTGGCCCTGATCATCAGCGGCACGGACTTGATCGTCAGGGTGCCGGCGACATAGCTGATGGTATAGTTGGGATCTACCGCACCGGAAGGCGTAATCGGATACGTCCCGACCGAAGAGGACGCGGCCGTTGTAGTTATCGTGGGCGGAGTGCTTAGACTGGACGCATTGTCGCCGTTGACAAAGCCGTTGTAAGAAACATTCAGTGTCGGAAGGGCCGCTCCATAGTTCATGTTGGCATCACCGGCCGTGATGGTCAAGGCTGCCGGGTCGACGACCAGCGTGTAGTCCTGGGTGCCCGAAAAGGGACCCGGATTCGGCGAATTATCCACGGCCATAACCGTAAAGGAATAGCTGCCGGCGGCAGTAGGCTTTCCGTTCAGGGTCCCATCCGGGCCCAGGTTCATGCCCGGCGGCACGCTGCCTGCGGAAACAGAGAACGTATACGGCGCGGTACCCCCGGTCACCGTCAGCATTTGATTGCCGTAGTTGGAACCGTAAACCCCGTCCGGAAGCGTTGTGGGGGAAAAGACTAATGGCTGGCCATACACCAGGGTGCCCAAACCGGTTAAAAGCGCTGTAACGATAAAAGCCTTCAATACCATAAGCAAACCGTGATTTTCGGAAATAGGGCGTGCGGGTTGGTTTTGGCGGATGGTGGGGGTTAAAGATACACTTTTTTAGTTCACGGGAAGCCATATATGGAAGGTTGCCCCGTTTTGGGCTCCGGGCTCTGCCATGATATAGCCATTATGCTGGTCGACTATCTTTTTTGCAATACTTAGCCCGATCCCCGTACCGGAATAATGATGTTTACTGTGAAGCCGCTGGAAGAGGTCGAAAATTTTTTTGCTGTACTGCTGCTCGAATCCGATGCCGTTGTCGCAAAAGCGAATGTGGGCGAA
>Ga0206918_1030_pt1 | contig 40974 bp, 32 predicted proteins | sample Alteio_BWOrgHeat_69_FD_152950 | JGI IMG/M metagenome (GOLD analysis project Ga0206918, IMG submission 152950) | Enriched cells from forest soil in Barre Woods Harvard Forest LTER site, Petersham, Massachusetts, United States -... | ecosystem: Environmental > Terrestrial > Soil > Temperate forest >... | reverse complement strand
AGGTAGCTGATCTTTACCGAGTCGTCGGAAATGACCATACGCATTTCAGAAGAATCTTTCCGTATAACCCAGGTACCGTTTACCTGTTGTTGATTGATCAGTTTTTCGCAACCGGTCAGGAGCATGACAAGTACGGAGGACACCGGAAATAGGAATCGAAGAAATCTGTTCAACAGCTTAAGTGTTAGCGTTGCCCTAAAATACAAAATCCCGGTCAACCGACCGGGATTCTGAAACAGGTTAATTGATCGCTTATGCTTCCATCGCCTTAGAGGAACGTTTACGCATATTCTCATCGAGGTGAATCTTACGCATGCGGATTGATTTTGGAGTGATCTCCACATACTCATCACCTTGAATATATTCCATTGCTTCTTCCAGAGAGAAATTGATTTTCGGAGCGATACGTGTTTTCTCATCGCTTCCGGAGGCGCGCATGTTAGACAGTTTCTTCTCTGTACACATATTGATGACGAGGTCATCCGGACGGATATGCTCTCCGATGATCTGACCCATGTATACTTCATCACCCGGCTCAATAAAGAATGAACCACGATCCTGCAGTTTGTCAATCGAATACGCAACAGCTGTTCCTTTTTCTTTAGAAATAAGAACACCGGCATTTCTTCCTGGGATAGGGCCTTTCCAAGGCTCGTAGGCTTTGAAACGGTGGGCCATAATGGCTTCACCGGCTGTAGCGGTCAGGATGTTGTTTCTCAGACCAATGATACCACGTGCAGGAATATCAAATTCCAGGTGTAACAGGTCACCTTTCGGTTCCATGATCAGCATGTCACCTTTACGCTGACTCACCAGTTCGATTACTTTCCCTGAACTTTCTTCCGGCACATCAATGGACAGAATTTCCATCGGTTCGTGCTTCACACCGTCAATCTCTTTAATGATTACCTGTGGCTGACCTAATTGCAACTCATAGCCTTCACGGCGCATGGTTTCAATAAGGATAGACAAGTGCAGAATACCTCTGCCGTATACCAAATAGGAGTCAGGCGAAGTCGTTTCTTCCAGGCGCATGGCCAGATTCTTTTCCAATTCCTTATAAAGACGGTCACGCAGGTGACGGGAAGTCACAAACTTTCCTTCTTTTCCGAAGAATGGAGAAGTGTTGATCGTGAATAACATGCTCATGGTCGGCTCATCGATAGGAATAGGAATGAGTCCTTCCGGGTTTTCAAAATCAGCAATGGTGTCACCGATTTCAAATCCTTCGATTCCGGTAACGGCAACAATTTCACCGCTGTTAATTTCAGTGGCTTTCTTCTTTTCAAGACCTTCGAATGTAAAGAGGTCCTTGATTCTGTTTTTGATAACCGTTCCGTTACGCTTTACCAATGAAATTGGCATACCTTCTTTAATCGTTCCGCGGAATACACGGCCTACTGCGATACGACCAACAAATGTGGAATAATCCAAAGAGGTGATCTGCAATTGCAAGGAGCCTTCATTCATCGGAGCCGGTGGAAGGTATTCGATGATTTTGTCAAACAAATAGGTGATATCGGTTGTTGGGGTCTTCCAGTCTGGCCCCATCCAACCTTGTTTGGATGAACCGTATACAGTAATGAAACTTAGCTGGTCTTCTGTTGCACCGAGGTTAAAGAACAAGTCAAATACCTTGTCATGTACTTCATCCGGACGGCAATTCGGTTTATCCACCTTGTTAATTACCAAAATGGCTTTTTTACCTTGCTGCAATGCTTTTTGCAACACGAAACGTGTCTGTGGCATAGGTCCTTCGAATGCATCCACTAACAGCAGAACACCGTCAGCCATGTTCAGGACACGTTCTACCTCACCACCAAAGTCACTGTGGCCAGGGGTATCCATAATGTTGATTTTGAACCCCTTATATTGAACTGAAACGTTCTTTGCCAGAATGGTAATTCCCCGCTCCCGCTCTAAATCGTTGTTATCCAGGATCAACTCTCCTTTATCCTGATTGTCTCTGAAGAGCTTCCCCTGAAGGAGCATCTTATCCACCAATGTCGTCTTCCCATGGTCAACGTGAGCAATAATGGCAATGTTTCTGATTTTCTGCATGGCTTTTTTCAAATAGGGTGCAAAAGTACGAATTAAAGCCACAACTTTTACCTGGAAGCCTGAAATGGGGCGGATTACGGGGTAGTTTAGTCCTCCTTTTGTCTCTAAAAACACCGTACAATTCCGACTAACTACTTGAAAAGGGGGAGGTTAGGCACTCGAATGAAAGAACTACAGAAATGCCTGGGAATGAAAGGATAATACCTAGTTAAAGAAAAAATAAACCCCTGATTCCAGCAATTATTGAAAGAATTGAGGGGAATGGATCGTTTTTAAGCCGTTTAATAAGGAATCGGTGAGTGCAACCCGCTTGGTAAGGTAAGGATCAGCATCTTTAATGACTTGCTTTTTAAATACATAAGGGTATCCTGCAGTCTTGTAAAAGGCTGTGTCTGAATGAAAAGCACCTTTGATGAGGCCATGCAGCAGCTCTCCACCGGGAGCCCATTGCTTGCCTATATATAGGAGTAACTGATAAGCCCCATCTGGCAGTTCTGCCATCGTATACCGCTCTCCGGACCGGATAAATTCATTCCTCATCCGTATGGTGGGGTTGTTTTTTGCAATCAGGCAGGCTATCACATCATCTGATAATTTGTTCTGCAGCACAAGAGAATGCCCGGACGGATCCTGATAAATACCTTCCCCGAAAATGCTGTCGTAAGGAGAGTCGGCTGTCTGAATTTCATGTGGTGTCTGCTTTAAAGATTCGGCATGCAGGAAACTGCCATGATTTTTATCGATGAACTCCTGCATCCTCCATTCCCGTTCTGATTTTTCTCCCGGTATACGTAACGCGATCGTTATCAGAATCAGGATACAGATTCCCAGATAGATGGCTCGTTTACGGTATTGCCTTTCGTGCTGTTGTTTTTTTTCCGAATGCCTTTTATAGGCCCGTTGCTTGGCCCATTCCTTTTTAAGCTGTTCCTTGTCTTTCGTCGCAGCCTGTTCGGGCGACAGGAACATGCTTGAGCCATACAACAGCTTGAAGTCATATTTTTTGCGGGAGGTTTCATCGGAGAGGGTATCGTAAGCCAGGCTGATTTCTTTAAACCGTTCTTCCGCACGGATATTCCCGGGGTTGAGGTCGGGATGGTAACGTTTAGCCAAGCGCCTGTAGGCAAACTTGATTTCTTCGGCCGTAGCAAGTCGGCTGACTTCGAGTATCTGGTAATAATCCTTCATGAACCGGTCAAAGTAAAGATAGTGAAACGATTCTGAAAAAGAAACCGGCCTCCTCTTCATCCTTCAAAGGACTTGTCTTGCTGCAGATCTGAAATAGCGATTATCTTTACCCGCCATTACACGTCTGTGAAAAAACAAGGAAATTATATTCTGCTTCATTTCATTGTCTTCATCTGGGGATGGACGGCTATTCTTGGAAAGCTGATCACCGTTAGTGCATTTGACCTTACCTGGTACCGGACAGGAATTGCTGCCTTATCTATTCTCGCTTTCCTGCTCTACCAAAAAGCACCTATCCGGACCACCCGCACCGGTCTTCTTCGTTTTTTTGGAGTCGGTACAGTGGTTGCTTTGCATTGGATCTTTTTTTATGAAGCTGTAAAAATTAATGTTTCTGTAGGGCTTGTTTGTTTCTCTTCCGGAACATTCTTTGTTTCCTTTATTGAGCCCCTCTTTTACAAGCGAAAAATCATCTGGTATGAAGTGTTTTTCGGAACGGTTGTTTTCGGTATCATCTACCTCATTTCTGACACTACGCTGGCGGTAAAACCGGGGCTCCATTACCTGCTGGAGGCGTATCTCAACCCCAATCAGGCGGTCGTCATCTTTAGTTTGCTGGGAGCATTTACCTCTGCGCTTTTTGCTGTACTAAACGGGAGGCTCGTTCGAACATACGATCCCAAAACAATTACGTTTTATGAAATGATCGGAGGATTCTGTTTCATGACACTTTATTTTCTACTCACCAACCATTTCAGCATCTCTTTCTTCCAGCTCTCCGGAGCCGACTGGCTTTGGCTTTCCATCCTGAGTGTAGCCTGCACCGCCTTTACTTTTGTGGTGAGTGTGTCTATCATGAAAGAGATCAGCCCTTATACCGTTGTTTTATCTGTAAACCTCGAACCGGTATATGGCATCATACTGGCCTGGCTCATCTTTCACGAACAGATGCACCTTTCTTTTTACCTCGAAACTGGAGTTATTCTTGCCTTGGTATTTGGCAACGCACTTTTGAAAAGTTATTTTCGCAAAGCAGACTGATCCGGACGCTTTCCTTTCTTTACTACATGCCGGAAATTCGTAACTTTATCCCTGAATGGCACTCGTCTTACCATACTGCAACAGTCTTTCCCGCTACTCCCGTTTCGTCACCCGGGAAGTAAAAGTCGGGAATACCGGAATAGGAGGTTCCAATCCTATCCGTTTGCAATCCATGACCACTACCGATACAATGGATACGGCTGGCACTGTGGCACAAAGTATACGGATGATTGAAGCCGGATCGGAACTTGTTCGCATCACCGCTCCAAGCCTGAACGAAGCAAAAAACCTGGAGCTCATCAAAAAAGAATTGCTTCGTCAGGGATATCATACTCCCTTGGTGGCCGATATTCATTTTACTCCCAATGCAGCAGAGCATGCAGCGAGAGTGGTTGAAAAAGTAAGAATCAACCCGGGAAACTACGCCGACAAAAAGAAATTCGAACACATCGATTACTCGGATACCTCTTACGAAGCCGAACTCGACCGCATCCGTACCCGCTTTACTCCCCTGGTAAAAATCTGTAAAGAATACGGCACGGCCATGCGCATTGGTACAAACCATGGATCACTTAGCGACAGGATCTTAAGCCGCTACGGCGATACCCCTTTAGGCATGGTGGAGAGTGCACTTGAGTTTCTGGTGATCTGCGAGGAAAATGATTATCGGGATATCGTGCTGTCCATGAAAGCCAGCAACACGCTGGTGATGGTGCAAGCGTACCGCCTCCTCGTGCAGAAAATGATTGAAACCGGACGAAACTACCCTTTACACCTGGGTGTAACGGAAGCCGGAGACGGAGAAGATGGAAGGATCAAATCGGCTGTAGGAATAGGAACACTGCTGGAAGATGGCTTAGGTGACACCGTGAGGGTTTCATTAACCGAAGAACCCGAATTTGAAATTCCGGTAGCACGGCACCTCGTTGGGAGGTATCCTCATCCTTCTGCGGAAATCATTCCTGATTTTCAGACAGGCCCTTTCGATACTGTCAAGCTTTCCTATAATCCCTATGCTTACTCCCGGAGAGAATCGTCAGAACTACTTACCCTGGGAGGCGCTAACGTCCCTCGTGTGATTGCAGACTTCAGCCAGCTGGAGCAGATCACTCCGGCATCGCTGTTTGCCTGTGGCTATCAGTATTCCGTTCCCCTGGATAAATGGAACTTGTCAGACCAGGCTTGCGATTTTATCTATACCGGTAAAACACGAATTGATTTTGAACTTCCCGGCACGCTGGGCCTGCTCTGTGATGCCAGCATTTTTCCGGAAATGGCTCACCGTTCCAACTGCTATCCGGTATATCATAGCGACCACTACCTTCAGGAACCAATACCCAAGGGGATTCACTTTCTGCTGGCGGACGAAAAATTTCTTTTCTCTCTCACCACGCTCTCTCCCAACGCGGTGTTGGTGCTGACTACTACAGCCGCCTGTGCCATGCAAACCTTAAGAAGAATGTTTGTGTATCTGGGGCAGCAAGGCATTCTCAACCCGGTGATTATCCGGCGCGACTATGAAATGCTTTCGGCCGAAGAACTGCAGTTATATGCCTCTACCGATTTTGGAGGCCTACTCATTGACGGGCTGGGTGAAGGAGTATGGATAGAAGGGACGGCTTGCGCTCCCCGTAAGGCCATCAATTCACTGGCTTTTGGCTTGCTGCAAGCCACACGAACACGTATCTCCAAAACAGAATATATTTCCTGTCCTTCCTGCGGAAGAACCTTGTTCGACCTGCAGGAGACCACTGCACGCATCCGCAACCGGACCCACCACCTGAAAGGTGTTAAAATTGGGATTATGGGATGCATCGTCAACGGCCCTGGTGAAATGGCTGATGCCGACTACGGCTATGTGGGTACAGGCGTTGGAAAAATAACACTCTATAAAGGGAAAGAGGTGGTGCAACGCAATATCGATTCGGATAAAGCGGTAGATGCACTCATCTCTCTCATCAAGACTCATGGCGATTGGGTGGAATGTCCTACAGAAGCCATTTCCTGATCTGATCAACCCGCGGCCCTCCTGCTCAAGGTGTTAATGCAACATTATTATTATCTTTACCTACTCTAATCAAATAGCACCTACATGAAAAAACAATACTTCTTTTTTGCTGCTGCTTTGTTGTCAGCAGCTTTTACTTACGCCCAAAATGCCGCCACGCCGAATGCCGGTTTTGAAACATGGACCCATACCAGCAGCACCGTGGCTTATGACGATGCTACCGGCTGGAATGACCTCAACTCAACAACAGCAGGCTTTGGATCTGTAACCTGTTACAAGGCAACAGCTGCCGGCGATTTTCACAGCGGAACAGCTGCCATCAAACTGGTGACTACTTCTGTATTCGGTCAAAATGCAAATGGTATAGCCACAACAGGAACGATCAATACCAGCACACAAGCCATCACAGGTGGCATCGCCTACACCGGCAGACCAGACAGTATCGCAGGTTGGTTCAAAAGCACTCCCGGATCTTCCGACCGCGGGTTCATTCAACTGTTACTTACCGGCACCTCCGATACCGATACCATCGGATATGTCATCTTCAGAGCTCCTTCCTCTGCCGTGAGCAGTTATATTTACTTCTCCGCACCTGTCTGGTACAAGAGCACCAACCCTGTTACCAAATCGCAATGGATCCTTTCCTCAAGCAAAGGTGCCAGCGGACAGCAAGTAGGAACAACCATTTATGTTGACGACCTGAATCTGGTATTTAACCCAGCAGGTATTCAGGAAGAAGAGCTCCTTACCGGATTCCACGTAGGACCAAACCCTGCTATGAACACCGTTCAGGTGTTCAATACCAAACTAACACGAGGCTATATTGCACTTTTTGAAGTGAGCGGAAGAAAAGTAGCCACTTATCAGGTGAATGAAGCGTCTAACGCCATTGACGTGACAGGCCTACCACAAGGCATTTTCCTGTATACCATTTTTGATGAGCAAGGCAAGGCGCTCAACAACGGTAAACTGCTCATTCAAAAATAACCTCCTGACACCCATTATTCAATCCCCTGATTACCGGAATGTCGAAAGCTATTCCGGTAATCTTTTCTTTTACATGAAACGCATCGTCCTCCTTTTCCTCACCTGCTTACCTGCAATTATGCTACAGGCCCAATCTGCCGGCACGCTGAAAGGTACAGTGATGGATGGCAGCAGCCGGGAGGTGATTACAGGTGCTATCGTGCTGGATGGGGCGGACAAGTCGCTTGGTACATTAAGCGATATCAACGGGGCATTTGAACTTAAACTGCCTGCAGGAAAGCATGTACTTATTTGCTCCTATCTAGGAATGCTGCCAGACACTTTCCGTGTATACATTGATTCCGGCAACACTTCGATTTACAATGTGCTGCTTCATTCCAACTCCAAAAATCTGGGCATCGTTGTTGTCTCGGCCGGGAAATTTGAACAGAAGCTGGAAGACATTACCGTATCGATGGAAGTGCTCAAGCCTGCCCTGATCGAGCAACGCAACACCACCAGCATCGATAAAGCATTGGAACAGGTTCCGGGATTGAATATCCTCGACAGCGAACCGCAGATAAGGGGTGGCAGCGGGTTTAGCTTTGGAGTAGGGAGCCGTGTGGCTACCCTGATTGACGGGTTTCCCATTCTGTCGGGAGATGCCGGCAAAACAGAGTGGTCGTTCATTCCTGTAGAAAACATTGAACAGGTGGAGGTCATCAAAGGTGCTTCTTCTGTTCTTTACGGCTCGGCAGCACTCAGCGGCACCATCAATATCCGCACTGCCTATGCCACAGATAAACCCATTACCAAAGCAAGGATCTATTCGGGTATCTATAGCAGTCCCTCCGACCCTACCGCCAAATGGTGGGGAGGCACTGCTGGCTTTTCAGGTGCCGATGCCTTTCATTCCGAACGGGTAAAACAGATCGACTATGTGATCGGAATAGACGGCACCTACGATCACAACTACATCGGTCCTAACCAAAAAACGGGAAACAAATACATCACGATAGATTCCAGCATTACCGAACAAAGCGTTGCACAGCGTTCTGCCCGTTTCAATTTTAATTTCAAATGGAGACCCAAGAAGATCACCGGACTTGCCCTTGGCATCAATGGTAACTTCATGCAAAGTCACAACAACTTTTCGCTCGTATGGGGGAATGACTCTAACGGGATTTACAAATCCTATCCCCATTCGATGACCATCCAGGACATCACCATGGGTTACCTTGATCCCTACATCACCTTCTTTTCCAAGAACGGCATGAAGCATAGTTTGCGAGGCCGCCTGTTCTATACCCGAAACGACCTGAGTAATAATCAATCCAACCTGAGCCATGTATATGACGGTGAGTACCAGGTATCGAAAGAACTGAATGCGATTGAAGGATTGAATTTCACAGGTGGCATATTCATGAATCAAACCTATGTTTCTTCCAACCTGTATTCTGCCAGCGGCTCCAAAAGCAATCACCTGGAAAACTGGTCAGCCTATACACAGCTGGATAAGAAAATTTGGAAAGTGCTCAACTTATCACTCGGCTTTAGGGGAGAATATTTTCGGATCAACGGTACAGAAGATGTGATCAAACCCGTTTTCCGTTCCGGCCTGGATCTGAAACTGGCTAAGGCTACCTTCCTTCGATACTCTTACGGACAAGGATACCGTTACCCGACCATTGCTGAGAAATTCATCTTTACCAATGCCGGGGGTATCACCATCTATCCCAACCCCCAGATACAACCCGAGACGAGCTGGAACACGGAAGTAGGATTAAAACAAGGATTTAAGTTTGGCAACTTTTACGGCTACCTGGATGCTGCGGCTTTCTGGCAGGAATATTCCAACACCATTGAATACAGCTATGCTGTTTGGAAACCGGATTCTGTGGGGTTCAAATTCATCAATACCGGAGATACACGGGTAAGAGGACTGGATTTTTCATTGATGGGCGAAGGAAAGATTGCCCGCGACCTTACGTTGAGCATCCTGGCTGGCTATACCTATTGCCTGCCTCAAAGCATCACTCCCGACAAGGTGTATGCAACCGACAACCCGCCGGCCGGAATACCGCCTAACCAGCTGAGTTACGCGAAAACCAGTACGGATACCACCAACAACATTCTGAAATACCGTTTCCAGCACATCGCCAAAGTGGATTTACAGCTTACCTGGAAGTATCTTTCTGTAGGAGGAAGTGTTCGCTATTACAGCTATATGCAGAATATAGACCAGGCCTTTTACAACCTCGATCAGCCCAACCAACCCGGTTCAGGCATTAAGGAATACCGGCTGAAAAATGATCACGGAATAACGGTCTTCGATGCCCGTATTGGATGTAAAGTAGCGAAGCACTACAAGGCTGCTGTAGTGGTTAATAACCTGATGAATCTGGAATATTCCTTACGGCCCCTGAAGATGGAGTCGCCCAGAACAATGGCGTTGCAGATTTCAGCGGAATTTTAGATCAGGAATTCAGCTTCAACACCGCCATAAAGGCGCTCTGAGGAATTTCCACACTACCCACCTGACGCATCCGTTTCTTTCCTTCTTTCTGCTTTTCAAGCAGCTTCCGTTTACGGGAGATGTCACCGCCGTAACATTTGGCAGTCACATCTTTTCGGAGGGCAGAGATGTTTTCACGGGCAATGATCTTGGCACCCAGGGCCGCCTGTATTGCTATCTGGAACTGTTGTTTGGGAATCAGTTCTTTCAGTTTTTCACACATCTTCTTGCCCAGGTTAAAGGCATTGTCGCGGTGAATAAGCGCAGAAAGGGCATCAACCTGGTCGTTGTTGATGAGGATATCCATTTTCACCAGGTCGCTTTCCCGGTATTCGATTGGGTGATAATCGAAGGAAGCATACCCTTTGGAAATGGTTTTTAAGCGGTCATAAAAATCAAACACCACCTCACCGAGCGGCATGTCAAAGGTCATCTCCACCCGGTCGGTAGTCAGGTATGTCTGAGTAACGATGATTCCGCGTTTCTCAATACAGAGGGAAATGATTGAACCCACATAATCGCTTTTCGAAATAATGGCTGCCCGTATATACGGTTCTTCTACGTGATCCAGTTTATTGACATCCGGCAATTCGGAAGGGTTGTTCACCACCATCATCTCTCCCTTGCTGGTATAAGCATGGTAAGACACGTTGGGCACCGTGGTAATCACCGTCATGTTGAATTCCCTTTCCAGACGTTCCTGGATAATTTCCATGTGCAGCATTCCCAGGAATCCGCAGCGGAAACCAAAACCCAATGCGGCCGATGATTCCGGCTCGAAAGTGAGTGATGCATCGTTCAGCTGAAGCTTATCCATTGACGCCCTGAGCTCCTCAAACTCATCGGTATCCACCGGATAAATCCCTGCAAATACCATCGGCTTTACATCTTCAAATCCCTGAATGGCCGCTTCTGCCGGGAGATGAACCGTTGTAATGGTATCACCCACCTTTACTTCTCTCGCTTCTTTGATACCTGAAATGATATAACCTACGTTACCGGCACTTACCTCGCTCCGGGGAGAAAGGGCCAGCTTGAGTACACCTACTTCATCCGCTCCGTATTCATGGCCTGTTGCCATAAATTTAACGATATCCCCTTTTTTGATGGTCCCGTTTTTTACTTTGAAATAGGCGATGATGCCCCGGAAGGAATTGAAAACCGAATCAAATACCAATGCCTGAAGCGGAGCCGCAGGATCTCCCGAAGGAGAAGGCACCCGCTCGATAATGGCATCCAGAATTTCCTGTATGCCCATTCCGGTTTTACCGGAAGCGTGTATGATTTCTTCTCTGTCACAGCCCAGGAGGTCCACGATCTGGTCTTTCACCAGTTCTGGTTCTGCGCTTGGAAGATCTATTTTGTTGAGGACGGGAATGATAATAAGGTCATGCCCCAGTGCCAGATACAGATTGGAAATGGTCTGTGCCTGGATGCCTTGTGCGGCATCTACAATCAGCAAGGCTCCTTCGCAGGAAGCGATGGAACGGGATACTTCGTAAGAAAAATCCACGTGGCCGGGTGTATCAATGAGGTTAAGCACATACTTCGTGCCTTTACGCTCATAATCCATCTGAATAGCATGGCTCTTGATGGTAATGCCCCGCTCTTTCTCCAGGTCCATGTCATCCAGCACCTGGTTCTCCATCTCTCGTGTAGAGATGGTCTTGGTAAACTCCAGCAGGCGGTCGGCCAGTGTGCTCTTGCCATGGTCGATATGGGCAATAATGCAGAAATTACGTATGTTTTTCATGTCCATCGGGAAACCTTACCTATCTTGTTAAGGAGCGCAAAGATAGGCTTTTTAAGGTTACCCCAAGGGCAGACCGTGGAGTGGAGAGCGAAGAGCGGGAAATACGTGGTATTTCGCTCCCGCTCTTCGCGCTGTATTTGCTATATCTCCCCGACTGTCATACATTTGCCTCCTAATTTTAAACCATGAAAGTTACCGAACACCTCCAGAACGCCAAGTCGACTCTTTTTTCAATTGAGATTCTTCCTCCGTTGAAAGGGAAAAGCATACAGTCAATCTTCGATTCGATAGACCCGCTGATGGAGTTTAAACCCTCGTTTATCGATGTCACCTATCACCGGGAGGAATACCTCTATAAAAAGCGTGACGGAGGTTACCTGGAAAAGGTAAGCATCCGCAAACGCCCAGGTACGGTGGGTATTTGTGCAGCATTGATGAACAAATACCGGGTAGATGCCATCCCACACATTATTTGCGGAGGATTTTCCATTGAAGAAACCGAAAATGCCCTGATAGACCTTCAGTTTTTAGGCATAGACAATGTGCTGGCATTGCGGGGCGATTCCATCAAGACAGAACCAACTTTTGTGCCAGAACCCAACGGGCATGCATATGCCTATGACCTGGTGAAACAAATCGTGCGGATGAACGGAGGGCATTACCTGGAAGATGAATTGCGGGAAGTAGCACCAACCAACTTTTGCATCGGTGTGGCAGGTTATCCGGAAAAGCATTTTGAGGCACCCAATATGATTGCGGATATGAAGTACCTGAAGGCCAAGATTGCTGCAGGAGCCAATTACATCGTCACGCAGATGTTTTTCGACAATCCCCGTTTCTTTGAATTCACCAAACTATGCAAGGACATGGGAATTAATGTTCCTATCATTCCTGGTATCAAGATTCTGACGACAAAGAAACAAGCCTTGCTGTTACCGAAAACATTCAAGATTGATGTTCCACAGGGACTTCTGGAAGAGATTGAAAAATGCCGTACCGATGCGGAGGTAAAAGAAGTCGGTATTCGTTGGGCCATTCAGCAGTGTAAAGAGCTGATCAAGGCTGGTGTGCCTTGTCTGCACTTTTATACCATGGGTGTTTCGGATGCTACGAAGCGTGTAGCCAGCGAGGTGTTTTAAGCGGGTTCAGACTGCCGCTCCTCTTTTCCATCCTGCCTTTCTTTTGACAGATTGCTGGATGTCATTCAAATCGCCTTTGGGGATTGCTTGAATAAGCTTCTGGGTATATTCGGTTTGCGGATTATTATAGATGGAATCCGCATCTCCCATTTCTTCAATCTTGCCTTTATTCATCACCACCATCCGGTCGCTCATGAACTTGACCACACTCAAGTCGTGCGAGATAAATATATAGGTGAACTGGAATTCTTTTTTCAACTCATTCAACAGGTTAAGCACCTGGGCCTGAACAGAGACATCCAGTGCAGACACCGACTCGTCACAGATGATAAACTGAGGGTTTAAGGCCAAAGCACGTGCAATACATATACGCTGGCGCTGACCTCCTGAAAACTCATGCGGGTAACGGTAGAAATGCTGGTCACTCATATTTACCCGGTGCAACAGTTCGATCACCCGCTCTTTCCGTTTCTTTTCATTCTCCAGAATGCCATGCACATTCATGGGTTCCATCAAGGCTTCTCCGATGGTAATGCGTGGGTTGAGGGAAGAGTAAGGATCCTGAAAGATGATCTGAATATCTTTGCGTAAGGCACGCAAGTCACGCATCGGTAAATCCGTAATATCACGTGATTTGAAGATGATGCTGCCGGAAGTGGGTTCCACCAGGCGAAGTATCGTTCGTCCGAGCGTTGTCTTACCACATCCTGATTCCCCCACAAGGCCCAGTGTTTCTCCGGGATACACATCAAAACTCACATCGTCCACCGCCTTCACAAATTCTTTCCCTCTTCCGAAGAGACCTTTGTTAATAGGGAAATACGTTTTCAGGTTCCTGAGCTCGAGGATGGGTTTACGGCTATACAGTTCTTTGTGTGTATTCGTTCTTTCTTCTACTGTCACCACCAGGCTGCTGGTTACCTGCTCTACCGACTTATCGCTCTCGGTCATATTCCCCTCACTATCGGTATTCATAAAATCCGAAACTGTAGGCAGCCAACGCAACCGTTTGTTAAGCGGAGGACGGCAGGCTAAAAGACCTTTGGTATACGGGTGTTGGGGGTTGCTGAATATTTCCCACACACTGCCTTGTTCGACTATTTTTCCTTTGTACATCACAATCACCTTATCCGCTAACTCGGCGATAACACCCAGGTCGTGCGTGATAAAAAGAATTCCCATATCGTGTTCCCGCTGCAGTTTTTCCATCAATTGAAGAATGGTTGACTGAACGGTTACATCCAAGGCTGTGGTCGGTTCATCTGCAATGAGGACCGATGGTTTGCACGACATGGCCATTGCAATCATCACCCGTTGTTTCTGCCCTCCGGAAAGCTGGTGAGGGTAAGAATCAAAAATGTTTTCTGGTCTGGGGAGCTGGACTTCATTAAACAGTTGAATGGTCCTTGCCTTTGCATCCGCTTTAAACATGCGCTGATGCAGGATAAGGGCTTCCATCACCTGATCGCCGCAGGTATAAACAGGATTCAAGGAGGTCATTGGTTCCTGAAAGATCATGGCTATTTCATTCCCACGGAACTTGCGCATCTCCTTTTCAGGGATTTTCGCTAAATCAGGAATCGTATTTGTCTTGGAATGGAAGAGTATTTCTCCGGAAGTGATTTTTCCCGGAGGTTCTGCTATCAGGCGCATGATAGACAGGGAGGTAACCGACTTGCCGGAACCCGACTCCCCAACAATACCAATGGTTTCTCCTTTGTGCAAGGTGAAACTGATATCATTCACCGCTTTGACTATTTCGTCATCGGTCCGGAATTCGGTGGTCAGGTTCCTGATTTCAAGCAATGCTTCCTTATTCACAAACCGGTTTATTTAGATGTCTTTTATCCCCTAAAACAAGGGGCGTCAAAAATAGGTCTTGTTATACGGAAATACAAGATACTAGGTTCGGCTTATCCCTTTTATTTAGACGATTCGGTGTATTTACCAGATTAAGAGAGGAAAAGGGTTCCTGAACAGATGCCCGGAACAACCCTGATAATCAAGGCATCACCTCTTTTTCCTTTGGATCGACTTCCGATTGAAAGGGGAAAATGGTAATCGTTAATTTTCCATAACCATAATCCTTACTCTCATCCTGAAGGCTTACCTCTGCACCTTCTTTGCCCTGATGAGGGATGTACCAGAGCAACATGTTGTTTTCAACGGTAGGTTGACCATAACGTCTGGTATAGTATTCTTTCAACTCGTTGAATATCCAATCGCATTCCTTCGCCTTTTCCCGAAAGATATCTACACCGATTTCATCGAGGCCTTCTTCAAAATCATAGTAGTAATTCCCGCTCAAAGTATCGTGGAAGGCAAAGGCATAAGAAAGGTAATTGCTCTCTTCTTCATCAGGCTTTTGTTCATTCTCCAGCTGCTTTACCTGGCTGAGTTCCATACCTAAGCTGATACCTCTGAAAAGACCCGTATCAGTCCGGAGGATCCTTTTCAACACCACATTGGTATCGGCCACTTTGCCGCTAGGTTCTTTCTTGGGGTGGGAACAGGCGGAAAGCACTAGAAGGAGGACTGCTCCTAGTTGAAACAGCCAGGTCAGACGAAATCGAGTATTGATATGTGAATGTGTTGAACGAATGTGGGATTGCATGCCTTACAAAATTAGTCAGAATATTCAAATGACGTGAATAGCGTATCAAGCCCTTCAGGTGATCACGACCTGCTCGGGTTTAATCAGCGGACGCCCTTGCATGCGAAGTAGTATTTGAGCAACAGTGAGCACATCTTTCTGACAATAATTCACAATACGCTCCAGGTTTTTCTCTTTCCAATAAACGGCATAAACCATGCTTCCGTCAATATCGTCCTTGGGTGTGGCAATATCGAAAACTGCCGAAAGCAAGGTGAGCGAAGTATAACTCTTGAAATCACCAAACTTCCAAAGCTCCATGGTATCTAACAGTTTCACTTCCCAGGGCTTTTTGCCGGCCAGGTCGAGAATGGCTGGAATGGACAAGCCATGAACAAGCATTCGGCGTCCGATATATGGAAAATCAAATTCTTTTCCGTTGTGCGCGCAGAGCTGACTGTCCCGTTTGTTGAAATACTTGACAACAAGCTTAGAAAATTCTTCCAATACCTTTTTCTCGTCATGCCCCGAGAAAGACTTGATGCGGAAATCATTTCCGTGCAGATAACCTACGGAAATGCAGATGATTTTGCCAAATTCGGGATAAATGCCGGCGCTGCGATACACCTCCACTGCAGTGTCGGTTTCTTTTTCTTTGCGCACAAATTTAGCTTTGTGGTCCCACAACTTTTGGAAAGGCTTGGGTACGCTCTTATAATCGGGATAAGCGGGCACCGTCTCGATATCGAGGAAGAGAATATTCTCTGTTTTGATATCCTTTAACATAACCGTTAATGTGTCACTTGATCAACACCCCTTTTTTATTGATCAGGGGTATCTGAATGAGATTTGATTCGCAGATACTTTCGGCGAGAAATACATATTGTTTGTCATACATGGTCTTATGCTGGAAGAAGCTGACCCAGTATTCATTACTCAGACCAAAAACTTCCTCCTGAATGGGCTCTATCTTCGAATAGGCGCCTGGTCCTACTGTATCCAGGAAATGTCTGAGGGTAGATGTTTTACGGCTTTCTCCGTTTAACTCCCCATAGCCGGTTGAAGTCACCAGCACACCTTCAATGGCTTCTTTCTTCAGGTTAAGGAGATACACGTTCCATTCCACGGCACCTTCTTTGTTTGTCTCTTTTACAACCGCTACACCTACGTCTTCCACTACGGGAGGAATGATGTCTTTTTTCATAATCCGGTAAAGTTAGTAATTAGCCAGCTACCCTTATATTTATGGAGCTAACTCCAATCCGGCATCGATATAATCGAACAGGTCTACCGGATGGTCATGCTTCTTCTCGTTTTCCCTTTTCTGCCCCAGGCGCACAATGACCATTTTCTGGTCGGGAATGACAATGATGTACTGTCCCTTTATGCCCCGAGCGTAAAAAATAGAATGCCCTTTATATTCCGGAAGTATCCACCAGCTGTAACCATAACGCATATTGGGCGAGCCGTCATCATCCACCAAACCAGCCAGCGTAATGGATTGCTTCACCCAGGCTTGGGATACCAATTGTTTCCCTTTCCAACGTCCGCTATCCAGAAAAAGCTGTCCGAAGCGCGCAAAATCAAGGGCATTGGAATTGAAGCAACAATAGGCCTTTTCCAATCCTTCTTTGTGATCCAGGCTCCAGAATGCAGGCATTTTAGCCCCCATGGGCTTCCACAATTTCTCGGAAGCGTAATCGCTGATATGCATTCCTGTAGCCTTTTCCAGCACCAGACCCAGGATGGCAGTATTGCCGCTGAGGTAACGGAATACTTTTCCAGGCTCTTCCGTTACATGGTAGGTATACAGTAGTTTTTCCAGCTCCGTTCCATAATAGGCATGAGCCGGAAAAGCGAGGGGATTACTGTAGTCTTCATCAAAATTTATTCCGGAGCTCATCGTCAGCAAGTGGCGAACCGTGAGCTTGGCATTGTTTCCTGATTTAAAATAAGGCAGAAAATCTCCGACAGGCTCATCCACACTTTTTATCTTCCCTTCGTCAATTGCTATACCCACCATGATGCTGACGAACGTTTTTCCCATAGAAAAAGAATTCACGCGTGAACTGTCGGCAAAGCCATCGTAATATTTTTCAAAACGGATGCTATCATTCTTAATAACGAGATAAGCCACCGTGCCCAACCGCTTGTTTTTTTCTTCGTAAGTCGAGGCCAGCTGCCTGGCGTTGTAGTCCTTTCCTGCCGGCCACTCCTGCACCGACCCGTTGGCAATGGTTCTGTTTTCAAAATGATAGTATTCATCAATTGCAGGAGTCAGTCTTCCGCGCATATAGGTATCTGCAATACCACCGTAGAGGTAATACCGCCCGGTAATAACAATAAACCCGTTAAACAGGAGGATAAGGACCAACAATAAGATCCCGATTCCTTTTATGATTTTTTTGGCGATGCTCACAATAGTTAGTGTATTACAAAAGTATGATGAGTTTGTACGAGGGTATCCGTGGAAGCGTTCAAGCTATCCGAAATAATTTCAAAATGTTGTGCATCCAGGCGCTTCACCCGTTTTGTAAAAAACGAGTCTTCCGTGTCCATGCTCTGGAGGTTAATACTTCCCTGCCCGAACATCATCCATTTCCCTTTAACATATCCATAAACAGAAAGCGATTGCCACACACTGGTAGGCCATTCGGGAATAAATGCGAGTTCCGAATATCCGTCACCATTCAGATCGCCTACATTGCCAACCATTTCTCCAGTACCTATTACGGGATACAGGTCGGGTAAGTTGCAACTAAACCGGATCCGGCAATAGCAACTGTCGTGCAGGCATCCTTTGAGGGGGTCGGATGGACTGGTGTAGCGTGGTGGCAAAACAAAGAGGGTGTCCGGTTTTCCATCACCATTCAGATCACCCACTCCAACCTGTTGAATACGGTTCCTGTAATCCACCTCCACAGAGTCAGGAAGTGGTTTTACAGGCGCATTACCAAGGGAGGAAATACCTGCTGCCGAACCTGCTTTTTTATCATTGCCGCAACTACTGGTTAACAGACAAGTAGATACAACCACAACTAGGATAAGCGTGTTCGTTAATTGTCTCATAGACCTTCTCTTAATGGTATCAGTTCACACTCAAACAAAGTCGAAAAGTGTTTCTTCAGTTTTTGTTTGACCTCTTCCATATCGGGTTTCCTTCCCAGTTCTTTCTCCAGGGAAGTTACTGCTTTATCATCAATCCCACAGGGAATGATGTTTCCAAAATAAGACAGGTCAGGGTTTACATTAAATGCAAAACCATGCATAGTAACCCATCGGCTACTCCTCACCCCTATTGCGCATATCTTGCGAGCCCGAAGCGGGTTTTCCGGCTCCATCCAAACACCGGTAAATCCGGGGGATCGTCCTCCTTTCAGGTCATATTCCTCCAGCGTAAGAATAACGGCTTCTTCCAAGAAGCGCAGGTATTTATGAATGTCGGTGAAGAAATTGTCCAGGTCAAGAATAGGATAGCCGACCAGTTGTCCCGGGCCGTGATAGGTGATGTCGCCACCTCTGTTAATTTTATAAAAGGTCGCAGACCGGGCCCGCAATCCTTCCTCATTCAATAACAAATGGGCTTCCTCTCCGCTTTTACCCAGAGTGTATACATGGGGGTGCTCACAAAAAATAAGGTAACTGGAAGTGGGAACGGGAGGATCTGATAAGGTATCTCTGTTGCGTATTTTTTGCTCCACCACTCCTCCGAAAATCTGTTCCTGATAGTCCCACGCTTCTTTATAGTCGGTCAGACCCAGATCATGGAAGAAAACTTTTTTCATTTCTGAAGGACAATGAAGGGCATGGGTCAGGCGGATTTCAGAGTTTGGAAAGCTCTGATTTCAGGTCATTGATCACATTGATCTCGCTGGCATCATAGCCTCTCTTATCTGCCAGGTCGACGGAAATCCAGTCACCCAGATGAATAAAATAAATGGCTTTTTCAATCAGCGAGGTTCCTTTTGACCAAATCTCAATGATATGGGGAGTGTATTTACTAATGACGGATTTATTGATTTCAATCCGGACGTTGTTACGCTCATATTCTTCTTTGTCCCGGAAAAGAATTACAGCAATTTGCTCATTCTTTTCTCTCCATCCCACCAATTCATTGTGGTTCATTTCCGGAATAACCTGATGCCAGCACAATACTTTGGAATTCTCATTCAGTTGTTGACGAAAACGGATAGAAACAGCTTCAAAATAAGTGGTTGAATAAATGACCGGAAGCTTACCCAGTAAAAGGGCACTGATACGCAGTGATTCCTTGCGGATATTTTCCTCTTCTGAATCAATCAGGTCAATAGCCTTCCCAAGTTGCTCAATGATCGCTTTGCCAATCAGGCCATTGAATTGAAGAATAAACAAAAGTTGGGTAAGTGAATACCCCAAACAGGAACGGGGCGGCATACCACCCGGTACAAGAATCAGATCCAGGTGTTGAGCATTGGCAATGTCCGCCACTTTACCTCCTGAGGTGATACATACAATTTTAGCTTTTTTCTTTGTTGCCAGATCCAGGCATTGCAAGGTTTCTTCTGTGTTTCCACTGTAAGAAGAAATAATAACCAAAGTGCGTTCATTGACATAAGCGGGAATAAAATATCCCTTACTCACATTAATAGGCACGATCGCTTCTCCAGCCACCAGTTCACTCACTGTATTTCCTCCGATACCAGATCCTCCCAGCCCACAAATAAGCACATTGGTAATTTCCTCTTTTGGACGAGTCAGTTTGGCTTTCTTTCCAATTTCAATTGCTTCTTTCAACTGCTTGGAAAAGCCAGCTACCAGATTTTTCATACGCATCGAGTTTATAGGGATTGTAAAGGTAGCAAAATTCAGTCAGGACTCTTTTTCCGGAATCGGGAGGTGGAAGTGCGCATATACCAGTCGGGCTTTGGCCTTTCCAACTACCTCGGCAATTGCCTCTTCACTGCTTTCCCGTATCTTTTTTACTGACTTGAAAACGCGCAAAAGCGACTGCGCAGAAACTTGACTTATTCCCTGAATTTCAGTTAGTTCCGTCTTGATCGTGCCTTTTTCACGTCGCTTACGGTGATGGGTTATTCCAAACCGGTGAGCTTCGTCCCTGATCTGTTGAATAATTCGAAGTGTTTCTGACTTTTTATCAAGATACATAGGCGTACTGTCTCCCGGATAATAAATTTCCTCCAGCCGTTTGGCTATTCCGATGATTCCGATCTTTCCCCGCAAACCCAGTTTCTCCAAGCTGGATAGCGCCGCACTGAGCTGCCCCTTGCCACCATCGATAACAATGAGCTGAGGGACTTCCTGGTTTTCTTCGAGCATACGTTTGTATCTCCGGAAGATGACCTCTTCCATAGAAGCAAAATCATCCGGACCTTCCACCGTTTTGATGTTGAAGTGGCGATAATCTTTTTTGCTGGGTTTGGCATTTTTGAACACCGTCATGGCCGCCACCGGAAAGGCTCCCTGGATATTCGAGTTATCAAAACACTCTATGTGTCGTGGTTCTTCACTCAGACGCAGGTCTTTTTGCATGGTTGCCAAAATCCGTTTGGTGTGTCGCTCGGGATCAATCAGACTCTGTTGTCGTTCACGCTCTTTCCGGTAATATTCACCATTCCGTTCACTGAGTTCAAGCAACTTTTTCTTATCTCCCCGTAATGGAACGGTAAATTCCACACCTGGTATCTCAATGCCGGGCAGAAACTGAACAATCATTTCTTTCGCATCACTTTGGAAGCGTTGGCGGAATTCGGCAATAGCCAGTTGAAGAAGTTCTTCTTTACTCTCTTCTATGCGTTTTTTCATTTCGATCGTATGTCCTAGGACGATCGCTCCGTTCATCACTTTAAAAAAATTAACAAAAGCAGCCTCTTCATCCGTTGCAATGGTGTATACATCTACATTGCTTATAGTTGGACTCACCACGGTTGATTTGCTCTGGTAATTCTCCAAAGACTCCACCCGTTGTTTGATTTGTTGGGCTTTTTCAAATTCCAGTTTCCCCGCATGTTCCTGCATCAGCTGACGAAGGAATTTCAACACTGTTCCGAAATTACCCCGGATAATTTCCTCAATCTGTTCAACAGAACGATTATACTCTTCCTCTGTTTGCAAGCCTTCGCATGGGCCTCTGCAATTACCTATATGGAATTCCAGACACACCCTGAACTTTCTGTTTCGGATATTTTCTTCCGTGAGCTTGAGGTTACAATTACGTGTGGGGAAAAGTTTATGAATCAGATCCAGCAAGGCATGCATCATCTTCACATTGGCATAAGGTCCGAAATAGCGAGACCCGTCCTTCACCATCTTTCGTGTCGGGAAAATTCGGGGAAAGCGTTCGTTTTTGATACAAATCCAAGGGTAGGTTTTATCGTCCTTGAGAGCAATGTTGTAACGCGGCTGATACTTTTTAATCAGGTTGTTTTCAAGCAGCAGCGCATCCAGCTCGGTATCTACAATAATGTATTTGATATCTGCAATCCTTCTGACCAGCATAGCTGTCTTCGCCCGATCAGGTGTTTTTACAAAGTAGGAAAGCACCCGTTTCTTTAAATTTTTGGCCTTGCCGACATAGAGAATCTTACCTTCCGAATCAAAATACTGATATACACCCGGGTTATCCGGAATCGTTTTAAGCAGTTTTTGAATTTCCTCTCCGGGTGGGGTTTGTGAAGCCATGCCCCACAAAATTATTCATAATAAGCCGAAAAAGCATGGAAATGTAGAATCGGACTAAACGCTTATTCAGAAACTGGGGCATATTCCCGGACGGTAATGCTTCTTATGCTTTTTACAGGCGAATCCCATGGCGAAAGAAAGCTCGTGCGAGCCGGCAGTGGTATTTGTGAGTTTTGACATTGTCACGTCGTAACTGTAACCGATTCGGTAGGGCCCTTTTTCAATACCTATCAGCATAATCATCGCATCTCTGTTCCGGTACCAGAGCCCTCCTACAATCGCATTTTTTTTGATGTATAACCCCAGGCATAGTTCTTCAAAATCCTGTTGTTTTTGCCAGATAATGTTGGGAGAAATCACCACATCCGGATCGTGCTTGTCCGCGCCCATAGGGATATTCGCACCTGCATGAAAGGTATATTTTATAGGTAACTGGCTGTTGCCACTTTCATACAGCGACTCATTGGGTTGCGTGAGGTGATGTACCGCAAACCCAACAAAAAAATGCTCTCCGTTACCCACGATCCCTGCTGAGATATCGAGATTGGACTTGGAGGCAAGGCTCTGACTTTCCAATGTTGGTTTTACAAAACCATGAGAGGGGTCTATTTCATCCCCAAAATTCAGTTTGCTCCAGTCCACCGCCTTTTGGGAAAAGGTTGCCTGCATCGCTGCATTTACAGAAAATTTACGGGTGATTGGCTGGTGGTAGGAATAGATGCCACCGATAGTTGTTGTGCGTATGGTATTTTGTCCGGCTTCATCATTCGTTGCAATAAGGCCTATGCCACCATGAATGGCATCCACCATCTTATCGAATGAAGCAGACGTCGTTACATAAGTACCCGAAATATTTGGCCATTCATTGCGATAATTGATACATATTCTTGGGCAAAGCTTACTGCCTGCCAATGCAGGATTGAGGTATAAGGGATTTGCATAAAACTGGGTGAACTGCGGATCCTGAGCGAAAAGACCTTGAATAAAAAAAAGGAATACCAGAGCAGTTAGAAGAATGGAATTTTTTTTCATAGCAGGAGGCTTAGGGTCCAGGTATCAATAGCGCTTTATTGTAAGACGCGCGACCCGATAAATGGTTGCCTCCTATGGATCAGTAGGGATCCAATATACTATGATCCGTTTTCAGTTTCGGATTCTTTTGTTTGACTCTTTTCACCGTATCTCCTACTTCTTTCGACTCAGCGGGTTGTGTGGTGGCAGGTGCGGCTTTTACTTCTGCGGGAGCAGTAGTTGTGGGCTCAGTTATTGGCTGTTTTTCAGATTCCTCTTTGTTTCTGCCGCGTCTTCCAATCCGTCTCCGTTCAGACTTCATTCCCGAATTTTCTGTATCAGTCTTATTAGACCCAACGTCAGACCGGCCTTTAGAAGAATCCCCCCCCTTTATTTTTGTGGGGTCGTAAATCACATAATCGTTCCAACCCAGATTTACTTTTGTTTGGGTTTCACCATTACCGGATCCAATCTTTTCTTTGGTATTATAAATTAGCCCTTTCTTGGGATCTATCATATCTCCAAAAACAATAACCTTGGGAGAATCGGGGTTTAAGAGCGGAGTTGCAATCGGATCGGCGCTAATGGGTTGGTTCTCCTTCTTTCGGGAAAGATTGCCGTTTACAATGGCTCCAGGTTCCTGGTCGGCATTTTCGGAAGAAGGTCCTAAAGCTACGGGAGGGCCTTCCGGGTCAGCATAAGCAGCCTCTCCAGTCTCTTTTACAGGAATAGCTTTAGCCCCAGGTAAATTAGTCTTTATGGAAGTTGTTGCAGCTCCTGGTTTCGGTTCGTTCGTGCTGGTTGCCGAAACTGTTTTTTCGGCATTCCGGTGTTGAAGAGATGCGGCAGTACCGGAAGCTCCACCCAGTTTATACATCAGGAAGAAAAAGCTTGCGCAACCAATAAGTGCAATATAGATATTGAATGAAAAATTCCAATTAAAACGAAATGACGGGCTGCTTTTGGGAAGCGTATTTAGTTTGGCATCCATATCCTCCCAGTCTCCTGCAACAAAAGGAGCTTCATAACCTTCCAGGGAAGATTTGATTTTACGTTCAAAGTCGTTGTTGGCGTCTGTTGTCATTTAGCTGTTGGGCTGATTAAATGAGCCAGATTTTTTTTAAGATTAAACTTGGCTTTACTGAGGTTAGACTTGCTCGTGCCCTCACTGATATCCAACTTCTCCGCAATTTCTTTATGTGTAAATTCCTCCATCACATATAGGTTAAACACCGTCCGATAAGCGGGGGATAGCTCTTGAATAGCTTTTATAATATCTTCCTGTCGAATGTTCTTGAAGAGATCCTCTTCATCTACTTCTTCCAGCTTGGTCGTCCCCACCTGATTGGCATATACGGTATTTACTATCAAATACTCTTGCCTGTTTTTCCTAAGGTGGTCAATTGCGGTGTGAACAATGATTCTTCTGATCCAGCCTTCAAACGATCCGGTAGCGTTGTAACTTCGGAGACCGGTAAACACTTTCATGAATCCCTCGTTCAAAATATCCTTCGCTTCATCCCTATTCTTCGCATAACGCAGACAAATGCCCATCATTTTGGAATAGAAACGTTCATACAACGTTTTTTGGCAGGACCTGTCCTGCTTTAAACATCCATGAATAATTTCTACCTCAGTCATTGGGCTGTTTGTGTTCTCAGGTACTTCTACGTAGGAAGACGGATAATTGTTCATAAGGTTGCCGAACCTTTTGTAAAATTAATGAAGTTTCATAGAAAAACAAGTCGAAACGATTAAAAACTAAGGCTTTACGGCATTATTTAACAATCTCCTAATACGAATAAACGATTTTCCCCGTACTCTAATTAACGTAAGAACCAGGATATGTATTATAATTTGGAGGCCAATACGCAGGCCATTTTGTATTCTTTCATTGTTCCATCCAGGGAAAAAATCTGGAAAAAGACAATGTAAACACCAACGGGGGCCTTTTCCCGGTTATCTCCTAAACCGTCCCAGGAAAACCTTCCTGTTATGGAAAGCAAGGAGTTTTTTGCAAGAACCCGTATCGGTCTTCCCCTTGAATCAAATACTTGCAAATTGCCTAAATATCCCGGGTGATCCAGATGATATTCAATGATTAGCAGATCATTATACCCATCTTCGTCGGGCGAAAAAAGCGGATCCAGGAGGGTTACTTGCGCTGAGGAACTTCCACCGAGGTATTCTGAATTTCGATATGATGGAGTACCAAAGCCTACCGTTTCGGCTGCAGAATGCCAATTTTCCGGATCTTGACTTGGACGGTCATAATCCACCCTTTCCAGTGCAACACCTTTCGTGCTGGAAAGCAAAGGAAACTGCCAGGATGCGGAATATACGATTTTATCGATCATTGTACCTGAGTTGGACTTCACAGCAAGACACCCCCCTCCGATATCCATTTTTGGCATGGAAGCCAGGTCAACAAACCCATCCGGATTTGGTGTGAGGTATTGACCTTGGACACTTTTGCCACTTTCGCTCCATAGACTGTAATCCCCAGGAAACAGGAGGTAGTTATCTGAAGTGATGGTTTTTGATTCGAATACCATTCCGGTCACAGAATCCAGGGAGCAAAGCTGAAGGTCTTTCAGATTGATGATATTCATGGATCTGTTATACACTTCCACATATTTAACCCCACCTTGAGCAGGGTCGGTTAGAAGTTCATTTATCACGAGGTCCAATGGGTTAACATCCCGAGGAAGCCCTAACCTGACAGTATGCCCTGTTTCCACTGCATTTCCCACACAATCAACAATTCCGGTACTTACCGACAGTGTATATACCACTGAAGCTTGTAGGGAGGGTTGAACAACTAAAAGCGCCCTGCTGAAGTCGTTCCCTAAAGGAAGTACCGACTGAACCGTTTCTCCGGGAACGATTTGATATCGGGAGAATATTCCCGTTGATGTACTGTCCATGGGTTTATCGAAATATACGCATATGGTATCTGGAGAAACTGCCGCAGCGCGCAATAGCCTGGGTGCAGTTACATCAGAATTGGAAGAGAATACGGAATTGCGCGCTCCCGGCGTACCTCCGCGTATATCTTTGGAGGCTATCCAGTTTTTTTCACCTCCGCATGGGTTCTGAGGGTCGATTTGCTCCAGCGACCAACCACCACCGGCTTTTCTGGAATCTCCATACCAATTGTCTTCATAGAAAAGTGAACACATCACTCTGCCAGAATCATTTTTCAGGGTCAGTTCTGCACCGGTATTGGTAAGTGCTGGAAATCCGGATACTGGATATACAGCCACATTTGCAGGGAAAGAGCCTGCAGAAGCCGGAGCGCAAAGTACCAGGAAGCTATCCGGTTGGATGGTCACAGCCCCAAGCAAACGCTCACGGGTGCCGACACAAAATTTCCAATTATCCAGTTTTATGGGGAAGTTCCTGCGGTTATAGAGCTCCACATACTCTACCGGAGGGAGTAATACCGGTGGAGAGGGATTAGCCATTATTTCATTCAATACAACATCGAATTCGCGTGGAACATACCACCAAAATACCGCAGAGTCTGCCTTCATCAGGTTGCCATTGCTGCTCTTTACATTACTGACAGTAAGACTGTAGCGGGAATTTGGTAAAAAAGCAGAAAAAAAAGTCAGGTGAACCAGTGTATGATCCGCAGGATCAGGAACGACAGAGACAGGTGGTCCTACGCCATTGTCCAGTACATAATTTTTTGCCACTGCTCCACTTGCCGTGTCGATCGCCTCGTTAAACTTCACATTCAGCGAATGTGCCGACAAAGGAGAGAGAGCAGAAATACGGGGCAAAAGCAGATTCATCTCCGGCAACCCGGAATAGAAATTATCCCAGTAAAATTTGGTATCGTTGCTTTGTGTAAAAACCGCCAATATTCCAAAAAAAGAAGTGGAAGACAGAAGTGTGTCGGTGCCCGAACTTTCCAGCACATAATTTGTTCCTCCTGACGGGTCGATAAATAAGCACCATTTCCCAAGAGAATCACGGGTCACCTTTACTCCTATTTGAAATGGGGAAGCTATTTCACCAGAAACTCCGCGACAAATAGATACCGAACTGTTTCCTGTTTGTCTGAATAGCTCTACAGCGTCATTGCTTCCTGCTTCTCCAAACTGTAAGTAATACCCATTCACACTGTCTTTCAGATTGGACCTGTCCGCCGAAAGGTAAACTCTTCCATAATTGTTGGCGGAAGGTGAAAAATTCTCACGTGCCCAGCACTTCCATTCATTGTTACGCAGTATCCCGGCCGGACTCCTAGCAACTAAGCACCGCTTACCGGCAGCGGTGTCATGCAATTGAAGCTGATAAGTGGAATTGACCAGAAAACTCAAGGAATCGCCTATCCATTGAGGATTGTGAGAAAAATCCCCATCTGAAAAATCATCTGTAACAACCTGAGCTTTCAAGCTGGTAGTAATGAAAAACAAGAGAAGCAAACAACGTTTCATTTTGCTATAAAATAACCAACAGGAAAGTACTATCGGAAAGCAGAAATGTCAAGCGGATTCCTGACCAACCTTTGGTTCATTTTAAGCATTCGGTGGTTATTCTGCATACCATACCTCGGTGCATTTTTAACCTTAATCACATTCTTTTTTAAAATCCGCGGTGTGCATTGAAAAAAAACAGATATTTGCCTCATGTCAGTAAACGCTATTACTTGTATGAAGCATAAGAAACCTTATCCAAACCGGAGAGGCTGCTGATGTTCATACATCTCAATATCACAAAGCAGAGCCTTTCCTTCGGAAAGGCTTTTTGTTTGGGCTTAAACAAAAACAAATTATGAAAGTAGCAGTCGTAGGCGCCACCGGACTGGTGGGCACAAAAATGATCCAGGTGCTGGAAGAAAGGCAGTTCCCGGTAACCGAATTGATTCCTGTAGCTTCCGAGCGGTCAGTCGGAAAGGAAATTTCTTTTAAAGGCAAGTCGTATAAGGTGGTGTCGATGCAAACAGCTATCGATCTGAAGCCAGCAGTTGCCTTATTCTCAGCCGGAGGAAGCACTTCTCTGGAATGGGCACCTCGTTTTGCTGAAGCGGGAATTACCGTCATTGACAATTCCTCTGCTTGGAGGATGGATCCAGGCAAGAAACTGGTCGTCCCAGAGATCAATGCACATGAACTTACTAAAGAAGATAAGATTATTGCTAATCCCAACTGCTCGACAATACAGATGGTTGTGGCCCTAAATCCATTACACTTGAAATACAAGGTACGCCGGGTAGTCGTATCTACTTATCAGTCTGTAACAGGAACCGGAGTCAAAGCCGTCACTCAGCTTATGAATGAACGGAAAGGCATAAGCGGCGAAATGGCCTATGCTTACCCAATTGATTTGAATGTTATTCCACAGATTGATGTGTTTACTGAGAACGGTTATACCAAGGAAGAGATGAAGATGGTGAATGAAACTGTAAAAATCATGGGTGATACAGGCATCCGGGTAACTGCCACCACTGTCCGCATACCGGTGATGGGCGGCCACAGCGAATCTGTGAATGTAGCGTTTGAGAAAGAATTTGACCTGGATGAGGTTCGCCGGATATTAACCGCTTCTCCAGGTATTGTGGTAGTTGATGATGTGAAAAAACAACACTATCCGATGCCGAAGGATGCACATGATAAAGATGAAGTTTTTGTAGGCCGCCTACGCCGGGATGAGACTCAGCCCAAAACATTGCAGATGTGGATCGTTTCTGACAATCTGCGTAAAGGTGCCGCAACCAATGCTATTCAGATTGCGGAATACCTGTTAGCTAAAAAGCTTCTGTAAGCTAGCTCTTTTATTAATTGGCCAATTTCGAACGCAGCCATTCGTTGTAGTTCAGAAGATCGTTCTGTGCCTGTTCATCCGAATTTACGGCGTTGAGCAACTTGTTAATCTGTATAACTAACTGTTTGTCTTTCTTTACCGAGGCTGTTAGCGTCATTCCTTTGAGGATATCCATGATTTTTTGTTGCCTGCTGTATTCCGGCAGAAGGAGTTCTTTACTGAAATCCTTTCGGAGTTGCTCCTGGCGGAGCTCAACAAAATCAAAGTCACCCAACTCATAACGGATCATCAGTTCGGCTACATGCACTTTGAAACGCAATCCCTTATCCAGATTTTTAAATCCTGGCTCCATACAAAGCTTTACAAGATTTTTCAGCGCTTGTTTAAAATCGCGGCTATCAAAATTAAGCGTAGCAAGATTGATATAAATAAATACAATGTATGATGGAAGTTTCCGTATGACCGGATTCTCCCTGGCTTCATGCAGGATTTCTATTGCCTTCTTCAAGTCGGTCTGGGAATAATTAATCACCAGGGAATTGTAATAGTAAAACAGGTATTTTTCATGCAGCAATCCGTTGAACTCGTTCATCGCCTCTTTTAATCTTCCTGCATATTGCAGGGAAAGGGCCGTTTTCCCGTTCTTAAAAAGCGAGTTGATGAGGTAGGTAAGCATTTGCAATTTCACTTCATGATTGCTCTTGCTGAAAAGTTTCTGTTTTTCAAACTCAGCAAATGTTTTCAGCAGGTATTTTTCAAGCGACCGAAAATCCTGTTTTTGCAACATGATGCGGCTAATGCTTTGATATACCTTAAAACGTAAGTGAGTGCTGTTACGGAAGGCTTTGTCACGTGTAAAATCGTTCACTTTTTTCTGCAGGTCTTCCAAACTAAAGTAGTCTGTTCCTGAGAAGTTCTGAGATGTTTTAATCTTATAAACGACTTCCGCCAAGATATCATCAATCTCTTGCAACAGATTTAATTTCAACCTATTATACTTTCTTTTGGGGATATATACCTGAGGATTGATCTCCAGCGTTTCTTGTGAAAGCCGGATCAGCTCATTATAAATCAGGTCTAACAATTCGAATATTTCCAGATCATCGGCTTTCTTTTCGGCCCGAGTAAGAAAATGAACCGCGATCCCACTCTGATTCCGGGCCTGAAATAAACGCGCCAGGGCGATCTGATTTAGAATAAGATTATATTCAGTAGTCTCAAAATACTGCATTGCCAGGCTTCTGCTCACATCGTCCAAAAGCCGGTTTTTTAATCTGTAAAGTGAGTTCTTATCTCCTTTACCATAGAGCTTTTCCTGGATTTTATCTTCCTGGTATTCCGGAAATGAACTGCGTATATAATTGAACAATTGCAGATCCTTTCGATCGGCCGAGGCGTTGGTACGGTTTGCGAACAATTTAAAGTGCCGAAGCTCCTCTTTGTTCATAAACCCGATCATTTGCTGTAATATATTCATATTTGGGTACGTAAGATTCATTCAAAAATAGGTATAAATATTCAATGAGTTACTGTAGCTTTGTTCAGTGATGTCAGAAAAGTCATGAAAAAATTGCTGCTCCGTATTTGTGCTTGCTGTTTGCTGCTAAGCGGTACCCTGTCTGCACAGAGTACTTTCAGCTTTCTTTCCCGCAGCAACTCCGGAGTGCAGTCTGTTGTGGTGGATGGGGTTCCTGTTGTTGATTCTGTATGGCTTGTCAATAACGGACCCGATACCACGGTTTATACCGGAAGCTTAAATATTGCAACCGGTATTCTGGATTCCACAGGTCATTTAGCAAGCACCATTGGATACGATTCTGTAACCACCACATCGATCAATCCTGGAGCTTCTCAGCTTTTTCTTCTTAATCTCACTTTCAATACCCTACACACAAACCCTGCAGGAAGATGCAGAATAGGCAATAACGTTGTAGTCATCTGGCCGATAAGCAACAGCCCGCACTTCAAATGCAAGGACACACTTAAACTGACGGTTTATGTACTTCCACAATCCAACAAGATGGATGTATATGATCTGCTAAATATCTTCCCGAACCCTACCTCTGGTTTTTTGACCATTGCGCACAATGGCAGCTATGAAATGGGAATTGAACAAACAGAAGTATACGACTTGACCGGGCGTCTCTTATCTCGCTTTGGAAATCAGCGAGTGATTGATGTAAGCGACCTTTCTCGAGGTGTTTACCTTGTGCGCGTTTTGTTTGCTAATGGAGTATTTGGGGAAGCTAAAATCTGGAAGGAATAATTTAATGGGGTGCACTCATTTGATCAATTCAATTCTTTTCTCCAAAACTCATCGGTAGTCTCTACACTTCTTCCCAGGATTTTTTCTGCAACTGTTTGATCCGCCACATTATCTGTCCCAAGCAAGTTGAACTGTTCTCTTTTCAACCATTTCGGAAACAAACGGGAGGCTAGTGAAAAGGCTCCTCTGAACAACACTTCGGGAAATGGTAAAATACGCACATTGGGATTGCAGAGACGAATCAAATCTTCAAGTTGAAACACTTTGGGGCCAGTCACCGGAATGAGGTGTATACCGGGCTCTTTTTCACAAATTCCGGCTATTACCCCGGCCACATCTTCGCCCATTACCGGTTGCATCTTCGTTTTCACCAATCGGGAAGGAAAAACCAATGTGTTTAATGAATATCGGGAAATTCGCCTAATCATTTTCAACTCCTGAACCATTGCAGTATTGTGAGTACAAACAATGGAAGGCCGTATGACCCAAGTCCGTGCTTCCTTCAATAACTCCCGGTCAGCAATAGCCTTGGTATTCATAAACGGAGAAGATGACCTTTCCTCTGCTCCAAGGACTGATACCTGAATAATGAGAGGGTCTCCCAGTTGCGAACGATGTAAAAGAATTTTCTCGGTAACTCCCTTGTGGGCCTTTTCGAAAGAAAGAGTCTTCGTTTCCTCTATTATTCCTATACTGTTGATCAGTATATCCACTTTACCCAATTTGCTCCACTCCTCTTCAAATGGATCAAACTGTACTTCCTGATAATTGGCGGGAAAAATAGCTGTTCCATTCCGTTTTCGGGTATGCACGCAAGCCAGAATTTTCGCATCCGGGAAACGCTTGCAAAGCGTCTGAGTGATCAGGGTACCTACTTGCCCGGTTGAACCCAGAACCGCTATCCTTTTATGTTTACTTTTTTCGCTGGTTTCCATTGATAATAGATGGTTTCATTCACCCGGAAACATCCCTCCAACCGGGCACTTCTGAAAAAATTAGTTTGAAAGTTTGTAATGTTCACTTCCTCCAGGGGCCATTTCTCACGAAGAATTTGGGTGACGAGCAAGTCTTTTCCTCGCATAGCATATGCCCTGTCGAGCAGACCGACCGTTTTCAACAGTTCCGGATGTGTTATTTGCGGTGCTTCGCCACCAATTCTATATTCCAATAACTGAGATCCCTGTTTCAGCAGGAATGATTCCGGTGTTTTCTGGAAGAATGCTTTTTCAAGATTATAATCGGTCATTTGCCTGCCACCCCATACAATCAACTGCTGGTCAGTAAAAGAACGCAAAAAGAAAATGCCCTTACAGGTCCCGTCATTATAAACACTGTCATCCACCAACAAGCGAAAAGCCACATGCCGGTAATTAAAATTCAGAAACTCAGGAACGAAGGAGGGGTGCATTTTACGTAAGGACACATTTACCATGGAGATTAACGCTCTTCCGTTAAAATCTCTTACCGCAATCCCCTGAGGGACCATTGGTTTTACTTCTTCCAGGTCTACGGAAAAATTCAGCAGCTCTATGTCATGAAGTTCTCCGAAATATCTAATAGGAATCCTTTTGAGTGCGTTCATTGGGCGTGATTTAAATAATAAATCCAGACACTTGACCATGCAGCAAGCTGAAGACTAAGAAACCAGGAAACAGTCCATCGCTGACTTAGCCCCAACGCCTTTATCCGTTTGATGTGCTGATATAACATGACTCCACTGCTTATCAACACGCTTATTGCAGGTATAAGGGGATAACGAAAGTGTGTGAACGCACTAAGGGGAAGTGAAGGAATTAAGAAGAGGACCCCAATTACCATCAGCACACCCAGATGCGAGGCATAATCAAGACGTTGCTGTTGATTCCGAATCAAACTAGCTGTAACAGCCAATTGCAGTCCCCATCCAGCACCAACGGCAACCAGCATTTTCCAGCCAATACCTGAAACGATCACGTAATGTCCAATGGAAAGTCCAAATCCCACGGAAACAATACTTGCGAAAAGTATCGCCACCGTCAAAAGCCTGATACGGCTCTTCGGATCAAATGGAGGGGCAAAATCCATTCCTTGCAATTTGTTACCAGGAGGAACAATGATCCGGCGGTTGAGCGAAATAAAAGCGTAGAGCTTTGTAAGTGACTTAAAAAAGAATCCTTTTCTTAACAGGCGTTCTGTCCCGGGGAATCTTTCTCCCAACAAATGAAGCAATGCATCAACTCCGTAACGGATTTCACCCGTTTCCAAATCAACCAATGGAATCTCGCGGGATGCTCTCTCTATATCAAGCCGGCAGATATAGTCCTGCTCCTTCAATTCCTGAAACCCGACACGTTCTTCCGACCCAAGCATTCCTGACTTTACGAAGGCCGCTGAATAAGCAGTACACATGGGACACTGGTTATCGTAAATAAGGACTTTGTTGGATTTGGTTTTCATGTTCGGCGGCTTTGTGTTTTCGAAACTTTCAATAAATATTGAAACAATCGCAGAAAAAAAATCAATTCATCAACTTCATCAGGGTAGATAAAAACCAGCTTTCTTCTGCTCGGGAAACTGTTTCCAGTGCTTTATCTGCCTTTGTTGCAAACTTCCGAATGCCAGTGATTGTCTCCGTAAATGCTTTAACATCTGCCTGCTTCTGATCACCCTCCACTACCCGCACTTCATCCAGCACTTTAAAAACAGGTTCCAGCTCTCGTTTGCGACGCTCTTTAACTACCTGGCGAAATACTTTGTAGATATCTTTTTCAGCAGTAAAAAATTCTCTTCTTTCCCCGGCTTTGTGTTCTTTCCAAACCAAGCCCCAGTCAATTAATGCCCTTATATTCAAATTCGCATTTCCACGGGATATTTGGAGCTCTTCCATGATATCATCTGCACTGAGGGGGGCGGCAGAAACAAGTAATAAGGCATGCACCTGTGCCATCGTGCGGCTAATTCCCCAGTTCGATCCGAGCGTCCCCCAGGCTTGTATAAACTTATCTTTCCCTTCTTTCAGTTTCATGTTCTGTTTCGAATAACACTTCAAATATAAATAATGTTTTCGTACTTTCAATATTAATTGAAAGTTTTGTTTCAATACTTTACGCTCACTTTAATAAGATGGTGCCCTAAATAGACATCTCCTTTCTGTTTTCTTAGGATTGAAATCATGATTCCTTAGAATTACGACCATTTCCTTTAGCATCATGTCATCATTCTCTGCAATCATGACCATTTCCTTTAGCATCACGTCATCATTCTCTGCAATCATGACCATTTCCTTTAGCATCACGTCATGATTCTCTGCAATCATGACCATTTCCTTTAGCATCACGTCATCATTCTCTGCAATCATGACCATTTCCTTTAGCATTACGTCATCATTCTCCACAATCATGACCATTTCCTTTAGCATCACGTCATGATTCTCTGCAATCATGACCATTTCCTTTAGCATTACGTCATCATTCTCTACAATCATGACCATTTCCTTTAGAAAATTGTCAAGATTCCTCTGAATTAGTAGGTTAACCTTGCTCCACGCCTTGACAAACACCAAACCTTCATGTATATTTTTATTTCATATTAATTTATAATCTGCTGCATGTCTATGTCTCTCTTTTTTAGATTCGGTTTTTACGTAAACCGTGAATTCCTTCCATATGTAAGATATTTCCTGTTTTTGTATTGAATCGGCCTAACCACGTCCCCTCTAAACCCGTAGAAGTTGCTATCTTTGGAAGAACTGATAGTTGAAAACAAGTTCTTCATTTCAGTGAAAATCTCCACGTAAACCTCTCATATTCTTGACAATACAGTTAAACAAATGGATACCGGTGAAACTGGACTGAGCGCTTATTGATTCTTATGACCGAACCTAAACCACCCATCCTTTATGTAGATGATGACCCTAAGCAGTTGACGGCTTTTAAAGCCGCTTTCCGGAGAGATTATGAGGTGTTTACTGCAAATTCTGCGGCTGAAGGTAAGTTAATGCTGCAAACAAGACCAATCGATGTGATTCTTACAGATCAACGGATGCCAGAAACCACCGGAGTGGAGTTTTTGGAATCAACCGTTTCTGAATTCCCGGACCTGATCCGTATTCTGATCACAGGATATGCCGATTTAAAAGATGTAATCAGTGCTATAAATAAAGGGAAAGTATACTGTTATTTAAATAAACCCTGGGATGAACAAGAACTCATGGTTATTTTGAAAAACGCAACAGATATCTGTATCACCCGAAAACTGCTGAAGGAAAAACAGGACTTGCTTCAAAAAACCAATAACGAGTTGGAAAAATTCGTGTACAGCGCCTCACACGATTTAAGAGCACCACTCCTCTCTATTAAAGGTATCATCAATTTTGCAAAAACCCAGAGCAACTATTCAAAACAGGAATACCTTCCTATGATTGAGCGGAGTATTGACCGACTGGATGTATTTGTGGGCAGCATTATTAATTATTATCAAAACGTTCGTTTCGAAGTACAGCCGAGTGAACTGGATTTTAAGAAGATGGTAGTGGAGACCTGGAATAGTTTTGACCACGTGCTCGAACGAGAACAAATACAGTTCAACTATCATATCCAGCAGGAGAAGGTATTCAAGTCAGACGAGTTCAGACTGCAGGTGATACTGAATAACTTGTTTTTAAACGCCATTAAATATCAGCGCAAAAACGATACCAGCCAATTTGTTTCGGTAGATGTGGATGTGGAAGAAAAATTTGCCACACTATCCATCAAAGATGGAGGAATAGGTATAGAACCCGAACACCTTGAACGCATATTCGATATGTTTTATCGGGCTACACAAGAAAAACATGGTTCCGGATTAGGATTGTATATCACCAAAGAAGCCGTTGAAAAAATCGGAGGAGAAATTGAGGTGAAGTCACAACCGGGTCTGGGAACAACATTCAAGGTAGTCATTCCTAACCAAATGTAAGACATACTTTCGGTTACCAAAAGCACAGATATAGTTTAACGGCCTACTTTAGCACCACCGATTATGAAAGATGAACGGTTAATGAATCTCCCTTTTCCTCATTTTCTTTCAACACCTTATATCGATGATGGGAACTACCATCCATCGTTTTACAGATTGCATGATGCAGCCGACAAACAAGCATTGGAAGTTCTCCTTAAAGCGGATTCAAAAATCAAAGTACACGACGAGCTGGAAGGGCAACTTCGCGAGCTTTTAAAATCACGCAATCCTCAAGTACGACCTGGCGAGGAGGAACTTACAGCATGGGTCAAAACTTATTTGGGTGATACTCCTCTTATTTCATACGGTGTATGGGTTTATTATCCCTGGTCGGGAAGATTGGTGCATCTGCTGGATGAAGCCGAGTTTATCGAAGTAAGAACCAACCGCAATCAATATAAAATAACCAAAGCAGAAAGAGACCTGCTGGGAAAAAAGAAGATCGGTGTAATTGGCTTATCAGTAGGTAAAACCATTTCCATGGCCATGGCCTTGGAAAGAGGCTTTGGTGAAATCAGACTGGCAGATTTTGACAGGCTTGAACTGACAAACCTAAACCGGATACAAACCGGTGTGAAAAACCTTGGAATACCAAAGGCAATAGCCGTAGCCAGGGAAATTGCCGAAATGGATCCGTTTTTAAAAACAAGCTGTTACTGCGATGGCCTCACACGTGAAAACATGGATGACTTTTTCCTGAAAGGGGGGAAGCTCGATATTCTTGTAGAGGAATGTGATGGACTGGATATCAAAATCATCTGCAGGCAAAAAGCGAAAGCTTTAGGTATACCTGTGGTGATGGATATGAATGACAGAGGCACACTAGACGTTGAGCGCTTCGACCTTGAACCTAATCGGACTTTATTACATGGGATGATTGACCACCTGGACATCAGTCAGATTGGCAATCTTTCAAATGAAGAAAAAATCCCGTTTATACTTCCTATGCTAGGTGAGGAAACCATTTCAGCCAAACTAAAAGCTTCTATGCTCGAGATAGGGCAAAGTCTCAGCACATGGCCTCAACTAGGCTCATCCGTTGTGATGGGTGGTGCACTGGTTGCCGATGTTTGCAGAAGAATTAGTCTAGATCAGTTTCACCAGTCAGGCCGTTATTTTGTTGATTTGGAGGAACAAATTTGCGACCCTCCTCCACAAGTCCTTCCGCCAGATCCTTTGCCAAAAGCTTATACAATCAAGGAAATGCAGTTGCTGCTGAATCCATCGGCCAAAAGGGTGTTGGAAAACCAGATCCGACCTGCTCCAGCATTGATTCGCGAACTGGTAACCGCTGCCAACCTTGCGCCTTCTGAAGGGAACCGGCAACCCTGGCAATGGCTGTCTGACGGAACCAACCTTTATCTTTTTGCTGATCCCTCCAGATCTGCTGGTTTCATTGATTATCAAAATACTGTTTCAATCATAGGCCTTGGTGCAGCAACTGAAAATCTTGTTTTGAAGGCCCATGCTATTGAGCTCAAAGTCAGCATAGAAACGAATTCCTTACCCTCTTCCTCGCTTATCGTGACCTTCCGATTCTTCTCAAAATCAACTTCCGATTCGCAATTGATTTTCGAAAGCCCCGATTTCGATTCGCTTCACAAGAGCATATCATTAAGACAGACCGGAAGAGTTATAGGAGAACGCAAACCCATTTCTCATCTCCTACTTGATCAAATTCAGTCGGCTGCAAAAAGTATTTCAGGAGCTCACTGCACATTCCTTGTTGCTGAAAAAGAAATGCAGGAGGCCGCTGAAATTATTGGCAAGATGGAACGCATACGGATGTTACATAAGGCCGCTCATGCTGATTTTATGCAAACGATGCGCTGGACAACAGATGAAGCAAAAAAGACAAAAGATGGCATTGATTTCAGTTTGATGGATCTGGCTCATTCGGAAAGAGCCAATTACAAAATGTCCAGAACGCCGGAAGTTATTCAGAATTTACGCAACTGGAAGGGAGGCGGTATTTTTGAACGTTTCCATCAACGAAGCTTATCAGCGGCTTCGGCAATTGGTATTATCCAAATGCCGACTTTCGGTACAATTCCATCTTATCTGGGTGGAAGAGCTTTGGAAAGAGCATGGCTTACCGCAACTCAGCATAATATCGCCTTTCAACCAGTCTCCTCCTCCTTGTTTTTATTCTCCAGGCTCATCCATGGTAAAGGGGAGGGCTTGAATGACGACCAGAAACAAATGCTTGCCGAATTGTATAAGCGAATTGTAAAATTGTTTCATGGGACTCCTGGAGAAGGAGAAATGTTGCTTTTTCGTTTGTCTGTAGCAGATAGGGTAAAGGGAAATGCCCTCCGCAGAAGTTTGGATGATGTGCTGTTTGAAATCTAAAAGGTATGCTTAAGATAAGAGCGTTTTGTCCGGTTTGCGAAGAGAAAACCAGTCTTGATTATATAGAAGGGCACAGAAAGGTGTTGGAAGATTACGGCATCTTGAATGTAACTTCCTATAATAAAGATTGGATTAAAAATCCTCATGCTTACGGTGTGGTAGCCGAAAAAGATGGTGAACTGGTAGGTGGAATAAGGGTGGAGATAGCGGATGGCATACACAAGCTACCTGTAGAAACGGCAGTTGGAAAAATGGACCCCAAGGTGTATGAACTGGTATCCAAGCATCGCATGGAAGGTGGCACAGGGGAGCTCTGTGGTTTGTGGAATTCAAAAGCCGTCGCAGGACAAGGTATCAGTATTTTGCTTGTACGTGCAGCCATTTCGCTGATCAATCAATTAAAATTCCGGACACTCCTTGGAATATGTGCCGAATATTCCCTTCCTATGTTTTCCAGGGTTGGATTTATCATTGATACCTCCCTTGGCGAAAATGGAAATTTTAAATATCCAACATCTGAATACCAGGCAAATGTAGTGGGTATACTCAATGCCGAAAGTTTAGCAACGAGTACCCCTTTTGACAGAGAACGCATGCTTTTTTTACGAAACAACCCCCATATCACGACCAAAGAAACAGGACCCAAAGGGGAGTTGGAGATAGAATACAATCTTCTTGTTCCATGCTTTAAGCCTGTGGAAGAATCTTTGATTGAAAAACAGATTTAGACAATTAATTTTCTTTGAATTGCTATGATAAAAACCTTCTCCACCTATCTGCTCTGTTGCCTATTCCTATCGGCCGGCGCGATCACAACTCCCGTTGCTGTTACCCTTAAAAACGCTTCTGTTCCAATGGAAATTGGAAATGCCGTTAGTATTCTGGAAGATAAGGGCAGCAACCTATCTGTAGAACAAGCTTGGACTTCCGACCAGTTTATACTCAGCACCCAGAAAGTACCTAATATGGGCATCTCCACTTCCACGTTTTGGGTCCGGATAGTTCTTACAAATAACTCCACACTTGTTGACCCTCTCTTGATGTTAGAGCAACCAACGATGGACGAAGTAACTTTGTACGCTGCACTTTCTGACAAACGCTTTTCGGAAATTAAGTTGGGTGAAGCATTCCCTTTTTCAAAAAGGGAATTTAAAACTCCCGATTATATTTTTCGTCTCCATATTCCGGAAGGTGAAACCATCACTTATCTCCTAAAAATAAAATCTTCCGACCAGATTCAACTTCCCTTGGTTGTTGGTTCGGAGCATGCTATTTCTGAGCTGACATCGCAAAAGGGTATTTACTCAGGTATATATTTCGGGATCATGTTAGTGATGATCGTTTACAATCTCTTCATCTTTTTCTCCGTGAAGGACAGGAATTATCTCTATTATGTTGTATATACTATAGGTGTGGCAGGAACACAGATAGGATTACAAGGACAAACATTTCAGTACTTCTGGCCAAACACCTCCTGGCTTGCAATACATACCGAATTCTTTTTTCCTGTTCTTTCCGGAGTGGCTGGTCTAGCCTTCTTACGCGTTTTCCTTCTCTCTAAAGAACACACGCCCCGCCTTTATAAATTCTCCTTCGTCTTGTATGTTTTATATGCTATTGGTACTGTGCTGGCATTCTTAAATATTTACAAAGCAAGTTACCTGATTATTGAGCTTACGGCTATGATGGTTTCCGGATACTTACTCACAGAAGCCTATATTATTTATCGGATGGGGTACCGGCCGGCCAAGTTCTTCCTGATTGCCTGGACAACCTTTCTTACCGGTATATTTATTTTCATTCTAAAAGATTTTGAAATTTTTCCTTACAACACGTTCACACGGTACACCATGCCAATCGGGTCTGCCCTAGAAGTGATGTTACTCTCCTTTGGTCTTGCAGACAGAATAAATACTTTGAAAAGAGAAAAGGAAGCTTCACAAGCGGAAGCTATGAGTGCCCTGCAACAAAATGAAAAAATTGTAAAAGAACAAAATGTAATGCTGGAGACTAAGGTAACAGAGCGCACTACGGAGCTTCAACTTGCCAACCAACAACTCAACAGCACCTATAATCATTTAAAAGAAACTCAAAGCCAACTGGTTGATGCCGAAAAAATGGCTTCTCTTGGTCAACTTACCGCCGGTATTGCACACGAAATAAACAACCCTATTAACTTCGTAAAATCCAATATCAAATCGATTAAAAAAACAGTCGATGAAATCAAGCTGGTATTACATAAATACGGCGAAATAAAACCCGGTGCATTCCCTGATGAAAAATTAAAAGAAATCAATACGCTTTCAGAAGAAATGGACCTTTCCTATTCTCTTGAAGAGATTGATGAACTGGTACTCGGAATTGATGATGGCGCTACCCGTACAGCAGAAATTGTCAAAGGGCTCCGAACGTTCTCACGTCTGGGAGAAGATGTTTCAAAAGTTGCAGATATCCATGAAGGCCTGGATTCAACTTTGATATTACTTAATAGTCAGATCAAAGGCCGCGCCAGAATAGAGAAGCAATATGCTTCATTACCTCCTATTGAATGCTATCCAGGAAAATTAAATCAGGTGTTTATGAACCTGTTAAATAATGCCCTCCAAGCCATCATTGAAAAAGGAAATGAGCAAATAGGGCTTATAAAAATC
>Ga0206918_1029_pt1 | contig 42273 bp, 38 predicted proteins | sample Alteio_BWOrgHeat_69_FD_152950 | JGI IMG/M metagenome (GOLD analysis project Ga0206918, IMG submission 152950) | Enriched cells from forest soil in Barre Woods Harvard Forest LTER site, Petersham, Massachusetts, United States -... | ecosystem: Environmental > Terrestrial > Soil > Temperate forest >... | reverse complement strand
ATCCTGACCCTGTACCGGAAATTGTTTCTTTTCCTTTTCGGATTTCTATTCTTTCAATTTTGACTACCGAGCTTTTAACCTTGTCAATGGCTCCGATGATCGTCTGGGAAAATGAATCAGTCATAGTTCTTAGTATTAAGAGTAGGACGAGTAATTTTCAAAAACTATGCCATGCAAACGTCTGTGTATTCAATACACGCATTATGTCATGCCTGCAATAGCGTTTCCGTGTTATACTGGCATTGTTTTTTGATTTCGGTTTCTATGATCCCTGTCATTCTGTCCAGCGCAGCAAAGAGAAAGCTTTTATTATTCATTATTTTCATCAGCATGATTCCACCTTCCAGTACCGTGATAAGAGAATACGCCGCTTCGGTTGCATTGATGGTAGATTTGAATTCTTTGCTCTTTTTTCCTTCCTCAATAATTTTAGAAAGGAAAGAAACCCAGTTTTTAATACTGTTTTGGACGTGTGGTCTTAGGAATTCAATGTTATCATCTGCTTCAATAGAGGCATTTTGAATCGGGCATCCGCCACGCCGACTCGTGCCTTCCCATCCCTCTCTGTAATATTCTGCGAAAGCGATAAGCTTATCATAAGCACTTTGCTTCCTGTCGACAAAGTCAGCAAGACGCCGTCTCATCCCCTCAACATTATACTTATAGGCTTCTATGGCTATATCATTCTTATCCGCGAAGTTCCCATATAGAGCGCCCTTTGTAAGCCCTGTAGCCTCGAGTATATCTGCCAGGGAAGTCCCCTCATAGCCCTTCTTATTGAATATTGGGGCGCATTTTTCAATGATAAATGCCTTTGTTCTTTCTGCTTTTGACATGTTGCTTTAATTTATACAACAAAGATAATGAAATAATATACCGAATGGTATAATCAATGAAAATAGTTATACCTTTGTGGCATAATTGATAGGGAAATGACCGGAGTGGTAATAACAGGATTAGGGGCTTTAACCCGAATTTACAATGAATTAAAGGGATTCGGAAACAGACTTGTTTCAGGTAAAAGCGGCGCTGCCCCGATTACCCGTTTGGATGCCTCAACGTTCAGATTTTTTATTGACCAATAACATACCGAACGGTATAATATGTGACAGGAAAAAATATCCCATTAACCCCAATAATTGTAACCATGAAAACACTTCAAGAAAAAAATCTGAGACTCAGCACGATTCTTTCGTTTGCACTGATCCCATTGTCTGCATTTGCAACAGACATCTACATTCCTTCTTTACCGGCGATGGTGAATCACTTTCATATTGACGGGGCGGCGGCACAACTTACTATCGCATTGTTTATGGTAAGCGGCGGTGTAAGTCAGTTATTTGTAGGGAGCATACTGGACAGTTTTGGGAGGTACAGGATGTCTCTCGTGTCCATACTCATCTTTTCCCTGTCGAGTTTTGCAATTGGTTTTGCTGACAAGATCGAGATGGTCTATTTCCTGCGTGTTGTTCAGGGCATTGCCGTCTCCATTATTGTTGTGAGTAAAAGGGCCTTCTTCGTAGATATGTATACCGGAGCAAAACTTAAGAATTACATCAGCCTCTTTTCGATCGTATGGGCTGCGGCTCCCATTCTGGCCCCCTTTATCGGAGGCTATCTTCAAGTGTGGTTTGGCTGGCAGTCGAACTTCTATTTCCTCGGAGCGCTTACCCTGTTGATATTTGTTCTTGAAATTATCTTCAGCGGAGAAACAGTAAAGAACTTCACACCTTTTGAATTTCGCTCGATTGGAAAAGCGTACGCACATATCTTAAAAACGAAAGATTTTATGATCGGACTGGTAGTCATTACCTTCAGTTATTCCCTGGTTGTAATATACGGCATGGTCAGTCCTTTTATTATTGAACAGGTATATCACCATACGGCAGTATTGACCGGCTACAGTGCATTATTATCGGGAGCTGCATTGATGACGGGAGGAATCATTTCCAAGTCACTGATAAGGAAACCGCTTATTAAAAAGGTGCTGATTGCAATTGGTATTGAAGCACTTCTGGCTGTCGCTATGGCGATGTTTTCCCTCTATGAGGAAAACGTCCTGACCTTTATTGGGTTTACTCTCAGCATACATCTCGTAGCAGGATTTGTATTTAATAATGTTTTCGCTTATTGCCTTGGCCGGTTTACAACCAATGCCGGTGTGGTAAGCGGTATGACAGGCGGCACTCTTTTTGCACTGACTTCTGCAGTAAGCTATGGCGTGGTTAATACAACGTCAATAAGGAACCAGCAAGAACTTGCACTTGTCTTCCTGGGCATTATTTTGCTGCTTGGTCTGACATTTATCTTATTTGCAAAGGCACATAATAAATTTGAATTTTCAGTTAAAAATATGGAGGTTAATTCGATCTGATTGTGAGTTAATCAATTAAAGCACGCGACCTGCTCCTGATGTTTTTATTTCATGATATTTAACCTTATCTTGTCGTTAAAATCCTAGAATTTCAGTTAGCATGAGAAACACTGCGCAAGTTATAACAACTTCGGTGGCAGAGATATGGCTAGAGGGAGGAAATATTCTCTGGGCAAAAATTCTGCCGGACACTGAATTGGATGAAGTTGGATTTGAGAGCTGTTTTAGTGTATACAAACAACTCTGCGCTGAAAAGAAACGGGTTCAGATAATAGATGCGAGAGCACTCTTTAGCCTGACCGGAGAAGGGAAAAAATACAGCGCAACGCATAGCCCAGATTATTTTATTGCCACTGCTTTAATAACGAATAACTTATCTGTTCGAATTCCTGTTTCAATCTTCAATAAGATTTACAAGCACAGTGTTCCTTTTCAAATATTTCAAACGGAGGTGGAGGCGAGGCAATGGTTAGCAGGTTATATGGATTAGAAATTAACATGTCGTCAAAGAATAATAAATGAAGATGTAATTTAAGGAATATTCATTTATTCAGCTGGAAAGCACTGACGGGATGAGGATTGTGATGCTGGTGCCTTCATTGACAATACTCTTAAGGGATACCTCCCCACCCAATTTGTCAACAGCCAGTTTAAGGGAGTAAAGGCCCAACCCGATTCCAGATCTTGCCTCTCCTCGGGTAAAAAGCTGGAAGATATTACGGTGTAGTTCTTCCGGTATACCACATCCATTATCTGACACTACAATCCGGGCATCTCCTTGTACCTGTACGATGGAAATTTCGATCCTAGATTGGGATTTGCACGAGTCTATATATATAAATGCATTTGAGATGGCATTCCGTAAAATTAAACTTATCAAATATGCATCAGAATAAAACGCTTCTTTGATTTCTATATTCACCAAACACAAGCAGATGCTGTTTTTGTCTGCTAAATCATCCAGTATTTCAGCAATGGTTCTGTTCCAATTAATTTCACTGGCTTCGGGGTTACGTTGTGAAATAATTGGTATTTGCGATAGCCGGTCGGTGGTATCCATTAAACGGTTTACACTTTTTTCAATGGCATCAAATAGAACTTCAACCTGTACGTAGCTACCGGAATTGTAAAGCTTAACCAGCCCCTTTATACTGGCAGCAGGTGTTTTTAGATCATGGGATGACTTGTAAAAAAACATATTCAATTCATCCACCTTATGTTTCAATTTGTTCTCTGTCATTTTCAAATTATTAATGTCCGTCAGAATTCCCATTGAACCAATTACCTTTCCTTTGGAGTCCAGGTAAGGGGAACTGCTGAAAAGAACCCAAATCTTTTCCGCCCCTTTTGTTATTATCTGTATTTCCGTTTTGAGTTGATCCGTTTGCGAAAATTTTCTCGCAATACAGGCCATCGTTTCACCTGTCGATTGATCGAAAACAGTACTCCCGGCTTTTTTCGATTGTATTTCAGCAAAATCATACCCGAGAGTGTTACAGAAATAATTGTTGGCATACATGATCCGGTCTTCCATATCGACAATCAGAATACCTTCCCGTGTAAGATCAACAATGCGTTTCCATTGATGCTGAGGAGAATAATCAAGCAGCCTGTATTTCGTGATTGCTACAACTGCCAGGAGAGAGAAGACGGTAACCAGGGGAGCCGTTATCGGAACATCGTTTGCATTGAAGAGTAGCGGGCGGATGATTTGCCACACAATTCCTCCAAAGGTTGGTATGGTAATTCCGATCGCAAGTAACAATGCTGGAACCGCACCAATTGATTCCTTAAGTTTACTTATGTAAATGACCCAAAACAGGAGCAAACAGCCTATGCCTTGCAGTGAAATCCAATAGTACATGGCATGTACAAATGTCGTAGGTTTAGGGTTGGCAATCCAGCCCCATTCATCCGACCTGGTAATTTCATGTGTCAAAGGGATAACCAGTTCGCCCAGGAGAAGCCCTATTGGAATCAGAAAGAGAAGGACAAATAGCAATATTGGATTTATTCGCTTATTCCAGCCTGCAAACCGCAAACCGAAAAGCATAGCAAGGGGAGTTACGAAGAGAATAGGAGCTTTCGCAATTTCTGCCCATTGAGATGCGGCTTCTGAAGAACGACTGACACGGATAAATAAATCGGGAAACTGCCAGAGAATCAAAACAAAAACAAAAAGCATGAATCCAGAGTGTGTATTGCTGGAAGGGAGGGTGATGGATACAACAAGTATTATACCCATATTTATAAAAATCGGAAGTAAAAAGAGCACAAGAAGACTTCCGCTCATCCCGTTTATGCCAACTATTTCCAATATGCCCATGTTAATAACTATGGGTTAGGAATTGGTTAGGCCCCTATCTGTCGCCCCAATCAGTTCTTTTACATTCACCTCCAATAAGCCGGCAATTTTATAAAGAGTTGACACACTTGGTTGTGTTTTGTTGTTGCAGTAATTGGTTGTTACGACATAACTCTTTCCCAGGTGTTCGGCCAACCAGGCTTGGGACCGCCCTTGTCGTTTCAGTATTATTTTTATATTGTTCATGATTTTGGTTGTTAGCAGCTGCGCATAAACTGCGCTGTATTTTCACACCAAAGTTCATCTGACAATTAGAATATTTTTAGAATAATGCCACGCAAACCCGATTTTTGTTTTGAAATTAGTATGTGAGGAAGCTTTGATAGGGGGACAACATTAAAATTTTCCAAATTTCTTCTAAATTACCGTCTAAATTTGTCAGTATGAAAATCTTGCTAATAGAAGACGAGGCAGAGCTGGCAACAAGTATCATTGATTATTTGAAGAGTAATCAGCATATATGCGAATGGGCAAATAATATACTTGCAGCCCTAGATAAAATTTCAATATATGACTATGATTGCATTTTATTGGATTTGAATCTTCCGGATGGAGATGGATTCAGAATACTTACCGAGCTGAAAAAAAGAAATAAAATGGAGGGTGTCATTATCACCTCGGCAAGGGAATCTCTTGAGACTCGTTTGGATGGATTGAAACTTGGAGCCGATGATTATTTGACAAAACCGTTTCATTTGGCTGAATTGCTTGCGCGAATAGAGGCCCTGGTAAGGAGAAAGCAATTCAGCGGACAAAATATTGTGTATTTCAATGAAATAGCGATTGACATTCTCTCAAAAGAGGTTAAAGTGAAGGAAAAAATTGTTGATCTCACAAAGAAGGAAATCGATCTGCTTCTTTACCTCATTGGGAACAAAGGTCGGGTCTTATCCAAAGCTGCTCTTGCAGAACACCTTTCAGGCGACATGGCTGATATGTTAGACAATCACGGATTTGTTTACGCTCATATCAAGAATCTAAAGAAAAAATTGCACGATGCCTCCTGCCAGGATTATATAAAAACAGTATATGGCCTTGGATACAAATGGCAAACATGAAACAAAAACTACTGAATAAAACCCTAAGGGTGTATATGCTTTATTCATTGATTGTGCTTATTTTAAGTGCAAACATATTCTATTTTCTTTCCGTGAAATTAGGCATACAGGACGCCCGGGGGAGACAAATATTATATAAGAAGGAATTCGACCAAAACACCTATCCTTCCATGAAGGAAGTAGATATTCCCATCTGGAATAAGATTATGAGGAATAGGAAACTAACTCCGGCCCAGGCTCCTCTAGTGAAAGATACGGTATTTAAGACTGTTTTCCTCGACACATTGGTTGCGGACAACAGAGACTACCTTGTTCTTGAAAGTCCTGTTATAATTGAGGGGCATCCCTATACCTATTTTTCAAAGGTGTCATTAATGGAATCGGAAGGTTTGATTCGAAACATTGTTCTTCTTTTCGTGATTCTGGTGTGCTTGCTGTTAACCGGTTTTTATCTTTTGACCCGCAGGCTTTCCAGAAAACTTTGGGGACCGTTCTATGAAACATTGGACAAGATAGAACTCTTCGAACTTGACAAAACGAATCCTCCTGTTTTATCCGAAAATGATACGGCGGAATTCTCCAGATTGAATAATTCCATAAACAAGCTTATTCAAAAAAATATAATAATCTTCCAGAGCCAGAAAGAATTCATAGAGAATGCAGCCCATGAACTCCAAACCCCCTTGGCTATTTTCCAGTCAAAGTTTGACACATTGATTCAAAGAGCAGACCTTACGGAAGGTCAAGCCGGACTGCTTGAAAAACTAAATGATGGGGTAGCCCGCTTAAACAGAGTAAATAAAAATTTACTTTTGTTGTCCAAAATTGACAATAGCGAATACGTTCTCGGCAATTTGTCTTTAAAAGATATCCTGACAAAACAGCTTGAATTTTTCTCCGAACAGGCAAAAGAGAAAAATATCCAAATCTCATTCCAAGCGCAGGAAGATGCTATAGTTACCGCCAATGAAGCGCTAACCGAAATTCTGGTGAGCAACCTGATTCTTAACGCCGTCAGATACAACATCCCGGGAGGAAGTATTAGTATCTCCCTCAACAAAACGTGCTTATTTGTTTCGAATACAAGCGAGCATCCTGCCTTGTCTCATACTATGTTGTATAAAAGGTTTGCCAAGTCGAATCCATCCACCAAGGGAAGTGGGCTTGGGCTATCTATTGTTAAGAGAATTGCAGATCTCTACAAATGGAAGTTGGCATACACCTACGATAGTAACTTCCATAATTTTACCGTAAACTTTTCCGAATTCTAATTTTCTTCCAATTCGGTATGGAACTTTGAGGTATTAAAGTTTCACTCTGAAAACCGAAGCAAATGAAATGGTCCACTAAAATATTCACACGAGCCAGTTTCGTTCTGGCTTTTGTGATGGCAATCACTGTCAGCATTTTTTCCTTCCGGAGCACGTATAGATACATCGAAACCTCCAGGACGCTCACCCGAACCTTCCATGCCTATAGCCTGCTCTCGAGTATCAACTCTGAACTTTCCGCAGCTCAGAATAACGTGCTTGTGTATACCATGACCGGGAACAAATCCAAACTTGCAGATGCACATGCTGTGAAAGATTCAATAAGCCATCTGCTGAAAAGTTACAAATCTTTATCGTTACCTCCTTCTGTGAAAAACTATTCAGACTCCCTGAAAGTGCGTACGGATGCATATTTCAATCTAATCGATGCCAAGGGAGCTTCACTTTATAATACGAATAGCAATTTTTCAAACAGCGAGAAAACTGCAATATTGGGAAAAGGGCAAACTCAACTCGATGAAATAGATCTCCTTATTCACAAGGTTCAGTTAATTGAAGAGGAGACTGTAAAAGAAAGAAGACAGGAGTCCCGCTCTACTCTTCCCCTGGTTCAAATCTCTCTGATATTGTCAATCGCCCTCCCTCTGCTAATCCTGCTAGGATCCGTTTACCTGATAAATTACCACATCAAAAACGAAAAGGAATTGATTCAGGCTAGAAAAGCAGCTGAAGATTCAACAAAGGCCAAGCAAAAATTTCTCGCAAGTATGAGTCACGAAATCCGAACTCCTATGAATGCCATTTTAGGTGTCTCCCAGCTTTTACAGGAAACAAAACTGGATGAGGAGCAAAGGCAGTACCTCAAAACACTTTCATTTGCGGGAGGGAATTTGCTAAGAATCATAAATGATATCCTGGATATTGCTAAAATTGAATCCGGAAAATTGAGTATTGAACAGATCGTATTTGAACCGCGAAAATTATTCGACGATGCAATGAACATATTTACTCATCAGGCTGATCAGAAGAAATTGCAACTCCTTTATGACTTCGATGCCAATATTCCAACTATGCTCATGGGAGATCCGGTCCGGGTTAATCAGATTCTGGTTAATCTTATGAGTAATGCCTTGAAATTCACTGATGAGGGTTTTGTAAAAGCAAGTGTTAAGCTAAAAGCAAATACCGGGGGGCGAGCCATACTCCGGTTCCAAGTGGAGGATACGGGGAGCGGGATATCAGACGAGGAGCAAAGACGGATATTTGAAGAATTTGAACAAGCGAATGGTACAACTTCCAGGATTCATGGTGGCACGGGATTGGGTCTGGCCATTGTGAAACGGTTGGTGGAATTACAAAATGGTACTATTCGGGTTAACAGCATTCAAGAAAAGGGGACCACTTTCGAAGTTGAAATTCCATTCCTGACAGGAATATCGGCTGATAGTAATGAACCAACAAAAGGGATAGCGGGTAGTGAAGCTTTGTCTGGCAGAATTGCCTTGCTTGTGGAAGATGACAAGCTCAATCAAATGGTAGCCGAAAAAATGCTGGATAGGATGGGCGTCCAGGTGGACAAGGTAGAAAACGGGGCGGCGGCTTTGGATTTACTCAAACGGAAAAATTATGACTTGGTCCTGATGGACATCCAGATGCCTGAATTAAACGGTTACGAAACAACCCAGTTGATCCGACATAGCTACAACAATAGCGTTAAAAATATTCCGATCCTTGCCATGACTGCAAATGTATTTGACGGGGAAAAAAAGAGGTGTCTGGAGGCAGGTATGGATGACTATATTTCAAAACCCATTGATCAGGTCATCCTTAGAAATAAATTAGTGGATCTTCTTAGTCATGGCTTCCACCGCAAACCAGTTATATCCTAAACTTTCGGTTCTACAAATTGGAAACGGAGTCCTATCTTAAAAGTTAAACCATGTGGTGGATTTTTGCATTGCTTTCTGCCTTCTTTGCTTCCTTGACGGCCATTTTTGCCAAACAGGGTCTTTCCGGTATTGACTCGGACCTGGCAACAGCGGTACGAATGATTGTCGTTGTAATCATTGCCTGGTTAATTACACTCTTCAAAGGGAACTTCTCAGAATTATTTTCCCTTTCAGGACACAACCTCCTTTTTTTGGCTCTCTCTGGAGCCGCCACTGGATTATCCTGGATATTTTATTTTAAGGCGCTCCAAATCGGAAAAGTTTCCCAGGTAGCCCCGGTAGATAAGTTGAGTGTGGTCATGACCATTGGATTGTCTGCCTTAATCCTGAAGGAAACCATCACCTTTAAAGTTGCTGTGGGGGCTTTGTTGATCCTCATCGGAGCCCTGGTTTTGATTGCTTAAGGCTTAACCAAGTAACTTACGAAATCAGCCTCTTTAAAGTTATCAACTCACCTCCCAAATTCTTGATTTCTGCCAATTCTAAATAGAACTTTGCTTCAGAAATCCGTGCCTGTTTTTTGGAATTCTAAATGATCAAGGTAAACCAGCCTGCACAGAGGAGAATGGAAGCAGGTGTTAAGTTCAAAGAAGGTCTTTCTAACGCTAGGTGTTTAGTTTTTTCTTCAAAGTCTCAAATAGCTCACTGTGCTTCTCGGGTTTTGAATCTTTGAGCCTCTGTAAATTTTGGAGTTTCCACTTTACAGCCGGAAATGATTCAAAGTTGTAAATACTCCAATCTGGGGTTAAATTTTTGACACTTAACAGAAATCGTTTGTCTTCCGCTGTCAGGCTGACATTTATCGTTTTAACCAGATTGACGCGAACATCTTCAAAATCTTGATAGCTGAATGGCTCATGGCTCATCCCTTGAAACTGATTATCCAATGCTGAACGCTGATCTTGGAAATGAGGATCTATTATTTCATGAATCGGTCTGTCGCTTGAAATAAGGCAAAGTAAAAACCCTTTTTTGACTTCATCGAAAAAGCCTTCTTTTTCCAATAGGTATTTGACATCAAATAAATCGCGAGGATGCTGGCGGTCGAGAGCAGCACAAATCTTGCCACCGAATAGTTGGCCGATGGGAACAACCGGAACAGCACAAAATGCATCAAATTCAGTCTGCGCTTTTTCACTCAATGACATTTTCACAGGTTCTGATAATATACCGCGTACAACCTGATTAACTTCCAGTTTGATCTCTGCACCCGGTATAGAAACCAGTAGTTTACTGACTTCTGTTTTAAGCTGAATCCGAATGCCGGGGATAACAGTTTCAAGACGAGTCTTGATCCGCTGGAGAGCCTCTGTAATATGCGTCAAAGATGTTGCCCGGTCTTCAATTGGAATGTAGGTGAGATCTATATCTACCGACAAACGTGGCATATTTCGGACAAACATATTGATGGCTGTCCCGCCATGAAGTGCAAAGCAGGTCTCCTTTGCGACTTCTGGTAAAACGGACAATAAAAGCTGAACCTGTTTTTTATAAGCTTTTTCCATGAGCTTCCAGTTCTCTTGGTACGGTGATGAAGTATTTCGGAACGTAAGCACCATTTTTTACGATACTTCGATTCCCTTTCCCCAAATCGACGTTTTTTAATTCCAGATATTTAAACCAATCATGTCCGGCCTTTTCAGCCATGTACAGGAATAGCCTCTTTACCTTTACAGATTGACATTGTTCAAGCAATGATTGTATCAACTGAGGTTTGACATTGTTTAGTCCTTCCATCAGTTCATAGCATTCCAGGAGTTCTTGCTTTTCAGGGGTCAGGTATAAGCACTCCATGATTGCCCGCGCCGGGGTGGAAACTTTTATCGAGAATGTGTTTAGTTCAATTTCCGTCAAACCGGCATCAAATGGTAAGAAAGATGTTGGGTAGTATTCAATCCTTGCTTCCCAGTTGTGTTTCTGAAACCATCCCGGCAGTCTTTCTTCGGCCCCACCGAAAAGTGTTATTTTTTTTGTAGATAGTTCAAGATAATGTGCCTTTCCTTGTAAAGACAAAGCTGTCCTTCCCCCTGGGTGGATTGTTAAACCCGCCTGTGTTTGCAGTGCGTATATTGCTCCTTCATACCCGATTTTATCCCCTGTCCGGATCATCGCACCGGAGCCTATTGCTTCCAGCCAGTTGCTTTTCCTATATCGTTTTTGCAGATCAAAGCTATATCCTTGGCTTGTAAGCCAAGACGATAACAGCACGACACCAGGAGGTTGTGAAACGAGAAGTTGGTTTATTTTTGTCCTGTTATCAGTACTCATAGTACCTTTAAATGATCATATTTAAACAAAGGTATTGTATTTTGTTTAAAAATACTACAATAAAGGTACTATTTGTACCTTATTTGTAGTTTTTATAAACTGTGCTGAAAACAATATGGGATTAATACAGTAACGAACCAAACATGAGCCATTTATTTGCAATTGCTATAGATTCATTATTATACGTAATTCGTATAATTATATACTTTTAATTTTATATTATACCAAATATGTATAAATTATCTATCGAGTAATTTAATTATACATATTTCGTATAATTATCATATATTTGTTAGTCACTATACCAAATGGAAGCAAAGAAAGAGAAAAGCGGTCTTGCGGCATTTGTAAAATATAACCGCGAAAAGTTGCGCCTAAATCAGGAGCAAATAGCTGAGATGGCTGGCGTTGGGGTTCATCTCATACGGGATCTGGAACAAGGGAAACCTATACGTATAGATAAGGCAGACCAGGTACTGGCATTGTTTGGCCACAGGTTGACAGCAACACCTGAAGCACTGGATCCCTACCAGGTTTGGTACTACTTTAGCGAAAAAGCAATTAAGATAATTAAGAGAGACAAACAGGAAATTTATGGTTTCCTGGTTAAAGAAATTCGGGACGAAAAAAATCAAATAACAGCCTGGAAAGTAGTCCCGAATATAAACGCATTGCAATGGCAAAAAACGAAGAACGATAGCCTGACCATTGAAATCAAACACGATGACATCAGGGACATCTCTTTACAGACGATATGAGGAAGGAAGGCAATGTATTTTTTCACGATGACTATATTGGTCTGGCTTGGCAGGATGAGAATGGGTATTGGTTTCAGTATGCCAGGGACTATGTTGAAAAGCCAATTCATGGGCCCATCAGTCAGACCTTACCGGTAAGGATAGAACCCTTTCATAGTGTAAAAACAATGATCTCCTTTTTCGACGGGCTTATTCCGGAAGGGTGGCTCCTCCATATTGCAGCTAAAAACTGGAAGTTAAATGAAAAAGACCGGATGGAGTTATTGCTTGCGGCATGCAATGACTGCATCGGAGCGGTTAGTATAAGAGCGGACAATCAAGTGAAATGAAACAATGAAAAGGTGCTTATACTGCTATAAGGAACTGGATGAAGATCAAACGGATTTTCATCCAGCTTGTAGTTATGCAATCTTTGGGAACCTCATTCCTCCAACGCTTTCTTTGACGAATGAGGAGTTGCAAAAAATGGCGGTGGAAATTGTATCTAACCGTATTACCATACCTGGTGTTCAGCCCAAACTCTCGCTGACATTACTAACGAATCCGGATGACCCTAAAAAGTCAAGACTAACCATTGTGGGCATGGGGATTCCCGGATCGGATAAAAAATATCAGTTTATACTAAAGCCACAATCAGAATCCTTTCTACAATTGCCGGAAAATGAAGATTTAACCATGCACCTTGCAGCGATTTCTGGAATTAAAACTGCAATGCATAGCCTGTTGAGGACTGACAAGGGGCAATTGGTATATATCACCAGAAGATTTGACAGGGTAAAAGGAAAGAAAATCCCGGTGGAGGACTTTTGTCAATTAATGGATCAGCAAAGCGTTGATAAGTACAAAAGTTCCATGGAGAAGTTGGGGAAAGCCATCAGGCAATATTCATCGGTTCCCGGTGTAGATGTGATTGCCTTTTTTGAAATCACTGTTTTCTCCTTTCTGGTAGGAAACGCTGATATGCATTTAAAAAACTTCTCCATCATAAAGGACGAGGATAATCAATATCGCTTGTCACCGGCATACGATCTTTTAACCAGTAATATTGCCATGCCTAACGACAGAGAGCAAATGGCCCTGACGTTGAATGCAAAGAAGAACGGAATCGGGAAGAAAGATTTTTATGCACTTGCAAGCAGCCTTAAGATCCCTGAGACGACAGCCGAAAAAATATTAGCCAGGTATTCAGGCTACGTTAAAGATTATATTGCACTCATCATGAACAGCTTTTTGTCAGATGAAATAAAGGAACAATATATAACATTGGTTCATCAGAGAGCTGGGGAAATTGTATAGTTTAATAATTCTCAGACTAAATACTAGCTGCGCACTTTTGAACACACACACAAAGCATGCAAAATAACTTTTCCTTAAGAACAGTCAATGTAACACGCTATATTCAGCCTTTACGGGAGGGAGGGTCTTTGCCTGCATTGGCCGAAGCGGACGATGACTTTAAATACGTTTTGAAATTTAAAGGTGCCGGGCACGGGGTAAAATCGTTAATCGCAGAATTACTTGGAGGAGAGATTGCGCGCGCCCTGGGCCTGCGTGTGCCCGAATTGGTTTTCGCAAATTTAGACGAGGCTTTTGGCCGGACAGAAGGGGATGAAGAAATTCAGGATCTGCTGAAAGGCAGCAGGGGATTAAATTTGGGTCTGCACTTTTTATCCGGTGCCATCACATTCGACCCGGTTGTTACAACGGTGGATGCAAAACTTGCTTCGCAAATTGTATGGCTGGATGCATTCATCAAAAATATGGATCGCACGTTTAAGAATACCAATATGCTGATGTGGAATAAGCAATTATGGCTTATCGATCACGGTGCATGTTTGTATTTTCATCACTCCTGGTCGACCTGGAAAGCGCATGCTGCGGGTCCTTTTGCGCTTATAAAAGACCATGTATTGTTACCACAGGCAAGTTTACTGGAAGAAACAAACGACGCGTTTGCGAAATTGTTAACCGAAGAAAAACTGAGGAACATTGTCAGCCTGATACCGGATGAATGGCTGCACTGGGAAGGCACAGCGGAAACGCCTGAATCAATAAAAGAAGTGTACCTTCAATTCCTGCTCATCCGGTTAGCGTATGCTGCAACGTTTACAAAAGAAGCACAAGATGCAAGAGAAATACTTATATGAGTATGCTGTAATTCGTGTGCTGCCTTTTGTAGAACGCGAAGAATTCATCAATACGGGTATTATACTCTTTTGCAAAAAAGAGGACTATATCCGGGTACTATATACTGTTGATAAAGCGAAGCTTCGTTCATTTTCTAAAGACATCGATCTCGATCAGATAGAGCAGAATTTAAAGGCTATCGAAAAAATAGCGATGGGCGTTGAAAATTGTGGACCCATAGCCCTGCTGGATATTCCCTCCCGTTTCAGGTGGTTGACTGCAATAAGGAGTTCGGCTATTCAAACATCCAGACCACACCCCGGCCTGTGTACTGATTTGGAGCAAACGGCTCATCGTTTGTTTACGGAATTGGTTTCCTAAGTCTTACAGAGAAGAAACAATTCTCTAAAGCAACAACAAACAGAGTTGTTATTGTTCAATAAGTACACAAATACAAGGAAAATCTTACATCAAACGGAGTAAGACTTGACTAAGACAACAGAAAATCTACTCATACCAGAGAGTCTGCCCTAGCCCTTGAACAATAGGCTTGGAGCCAACTGGTCCATTCCGGCTTGGTTCTATATGAAGTACTCCAAACGGAATCCTGTTGAAAGAATCAACTAAAATTTAGGAACAGAACAAAACGAATTGAAATTTATTGGCTATACTTGGCAACTTTTATATCTGTTATGCCATACATTATTAACTATAGCATTCACGAAAATGATGTGTGAAAATGTTGTTGAGAGGTGCTGAAACTACTATTTCAACCTTCGGTTAGCGCCTGTTTTTAAAAATGAGTCCCATTCCCAATCGTGCAAATACAAGTTTATGAAAAACGTTTCCCTTGGTCTTGTACTCTCCTTCATGTCTCTGACTTCGTTTGCACAGGAGAAGAAATCTACAGCAACTCCTGCTCCAGCTTTTCGAGGTGGAGGAGTAAACACTGCTGATTCAATGCAATATGCAGGCAAACTGGATTCTTTAGGACGGAGGCATCATCATCATTCCGGTTACCGGGAGCATGACCGTAAGCTGGCCTACAGGTCCAACCCTGTAATCACCTACGATATTTCCAAGAGCGAATGGAACAGAGAGATGAAAAGCTTGCATCTCGAATGCAATTCCAATTTCACGGTAAGGATCAAAGGGTACAACCCTTTTAAATACGACATTTCCCTGGGTTTCAACGACAAGACATATACCTCTGACATGCCTCAGCTCCTGAAGGATGCATTTGATCCTTCAGCTTTGGTAGGAATGATCGATGGAGCCACCGGTGTTGCGGTATACAAAATGGCGTCCAGCGCAGCAGGAACAAGCACCAAAGGTGATACGGCCAAAGCGGCTAAGACCAAACAGGATTCGATGAAAGCTCTTTTATCAAATAAAATGAGTACCCAAGAATTATTTCATACGAATATGTTTGATTTGCTTGTACCGAATAACGAAGCGTTTATTGATTCCTTAAATCGGATCACCGCCCGTATGCAGGTCACCGAGCAGGAGATTCTGAAACAGTTAAGTTCCCTGCAATTCTGTAACTATGAATTGTACATGAAGATGTACCGGATGGGGGTACTTCCTGACGGTAAGATCCAGGCGGTCAATTTCAGTACCGGTGATGTGGAGGAAGATTATACGGCCTTAATGCAAAAGATAGATGTATTCAATGGTGAATTGCTTGAGCTTACAGGATTGGATGTGGTAACAACAGACAATACCACTCAGCTGAAGCCGGCTCTCACTCATGCTACCACCTTCCTGACCCGAATCAAGCCTGTTCTTGTTTCGGAGGTGGCTAATTATTACAACCTGAGAGCCCAGGCAGCATACTTTGAAGTAATTGCAGAAGAATGGAAAACAGGTGCAGAAATTCAGCTGTTGTATGTATGCGATGATCAGCTGGACATTGATGTGGAGCTGGTTCCCAAAAGCATGACAATCCTCTACAATGCTCCTGTTCCAGGTTTAAACCTGGCGCCGGTGGACACGACCACGACAAAAGCTCCGGCGAAGAAAGCTGCAGTGGATACGAAAAAGAAACCCGGAGCAACTTCAGCTAACCCCACTCCAGCAACTCCTGCTCCCTCCACACCATCTCCGGTGCCTGCAGCGGCAAGCGACCCCAAAGCGACTCAGAATTACACCCCTGTGATTAATATCTACAATACGGGTTCGGCAGCAGATAGCAAGAAGAGTGCCGACACCACCAAAAGCAAAAAAGCTGGAGCCGATAGCACCAAAAATAAACCTGCTATGGGTATCTACAAATACCACTTGCCTAAACAAACCCTTTCGGTGAGCAACAAGAGTTCATTTATGAGTTACAGCACCGGGTTTTTCGGTTCCGGTCTAACCAGCGATAAATACACCTGGGAAACTACCTTTGCTCCAAACGCTACTTCCAAAGATTCCGTGAAGCTGATCAAGGAAAAAACAAACAAGAACTATTCCGACTTTGGTCTGCTTGCCCAGGCTCATTATGTTCCTGCCGGTTTGAATTTTATAGATTATAGTATTGGATTCAATGTGGGGGCGGGAATCAACATACCAGACCTGCGGCTGAGGTATACCGGTGGTGTATGCTTCATCACCGGGAAGAAGAACCAGCTTATTATTTCGGCAGGGGTCATGCTTGGACAAATAGACGAGTTATCCAATGCCTTTACGACCTATGCCAGCTCTGGCGGAGCTTCCATTGTGGCTTCTTCCAAACCTTCGGATGTTTATACCCGGGTATGGGATGCCAAAGCATTCGTTTCTCTTTCTTATGGATTCCGGTATATCAAGCCTGCTACCACTGCTCCTCAAACGAAACCCTGAACTTGATAGTATAAGCAACCACAACTAAAACTCCGTACCACCGTGAAATACGCTTCCCTGATTTTATTCACCGCTTCCATTCTTTTTCTGGCTTCCTGCGGGCAGGAAGTTAAGAATGATCATACAGACAAACCTATAGTGGATACTGTTCCGGTGGCTAATCAGTTTGCCCGTATAGTCTCTGCCATTGACTCTTCCGCAGAATACAAGCAGGATCGAGCCTTCTCGAGCGCAGCCACAGCCAGAGCGGCCATGAATTTCATCTTTGATAAATCGGGAATTGTGACCTATTTCAACTCCACGCCTGGTTTTAATCATCGCATGTCAGAGTATCTCAACATGTTGGATAACATGCATCGAATTCTGAATTCCGAACCTGTTGACCGGGAGGCATTAAACAAGGAACTGGTACGCCTCGATGTGATCCGTCAGGCGATTGTCTTGCGAGGAAGTCTGGGTCCTGGTGATTTTCAGACACCCTTGGACAAATTATCGGAACGGATTCGGCATATCATCATGCCGCTCATCCCTCGCCAGCCAGCGTAGATGTGAAAGGCTGCCAGTGTGTTTACTCAAAAGGAGATTGAAAATAATGCAGACACTGATAAATGGATTGGAAAACTGACATGGATATTTTTATGGATTCAACTCGGTGCTTTTATAGTCGGTTGCTATTTTCTTATGTTTTTTATAATTCAAATAAAGTGAGAACTTTTAACTTGTCCGCGCGAATATGAAGTGCTGTTTCCTTGACCCCGAAGGGGTCATGCGTTTATAGAAAAACAAAAGAAGGCCGATGTCTATGACATCGGCCTTCTTTTCTGATAAACATAAATTGACAATCCCTTCTGATTAATGGGCTGTAGTAGGCACGCAAGCTGCTGCTGTAGGCTGGTGACACATCAGACAAACCGATACGGCACAGGTGTTGAGGCTGCAATTAACGCTTAAACCGGTGGCTCCACCATGAATCGCGTCCATTTTCTCACCGTTCAATTTGGCAATGGTTTCTTTGTTGATGGAAAGCAGGCCGGTTCCTTTTAATTTTTTCATTTTCTGTATGTTTTAATTTTTTGCCTACTCGTGAGCTTTTCGGCGTCCGCTAAAGCATGCAGCCGCGATGGCGCATCCCATATCTTAATTCATTTAAATCATACGTCTGGGGATGTTTCAGTGATGTGCCAGGTCACCTGCTCAGCAGGAACATTTCGTCCTGCTTTATCAGTAACCCGATCAAAGAATGCTTTTTTATTTACACTGTCTCAGGCAGGGTTGCCGGCTGCCTCACATCTCCAGGCAGTGGGGACAAAATTGCCCGGAGGGTATAAGGCAAATGTAATATAGTCGTATGCATGAAACCAAGAAAAGTGGGTGGGAGTTAGCCAATAGGTGTTTTTCCTGAGCCAAAGGTAGGTTTTACTGAGTGGGGAGCATGTGTTTACCTGGTCGGCGCAGATGTGAAGGGAAGCTGGTCAGTGCCTGCTCTTACATTTTCAGCTTCATTCCTTCGTGAGTTGCAATAAAACCAACTGATTCGTAAAATTTAATTGCTTCAGGTCGTTGTTTGTCTGAAGTGAGTTGTAACATATTGCACCCTTTTTGCTTGGCTCTGTCAATTATATACTGAAAGATTTTTGTTCCAATACCAGTTCCGCGAAAATTTGAATCAATTCTTACAGCTTCCACTTGAGCTCTTAGTCCACCTTGATGGGTCAGGTATTGAATAAATGTCAATTGATAGGTGCCAACCTTTTCTCCATTCATTTCAACAATGGTTAGTTCCTGGTTTTGGTCTTTCGAAATAGTTTCAAATGCGTTTAAATAATTGTCCGAAAGAATCGGTTCGAATTTCTCTCTTGTTACACCTAGCGTGTCGTCCGACAACATTCTCACGATGTCAGCAAGGTCGTCTTTTTTAGCAAGTCTGAATTTTAATTCAGTATTCATAGGTCAAACTGTTTTGTAATAGTTCTGTTGGGTCTCGGTCGTGGTACGATGACGCACAATCGGGTCACGAGAGGGGATTTCTACTTGATGGAGCGGAGCCAGATTCCTGATTTATATTGCTTTATATCCAAGTCACTGTTGACTTTAGTGAAAGTGAAACAAAGATATTTATATTTTACTTTCAATGATAAAAGTAAAATTGATATTTTCTTAATTTATCTTCCTGAGGATATGGGATTGCAAGTACAGCTTACCGAAGCCAGAATTTGCCGATACTAATTGCGTTATGTAATGGATGTTAAGATGTTCGAATGGGTTACAGAGGCGTCTGTGTATTTCAAACGGAATCCTGTTGAAAGAATTGGCTAAAATTTATGGGTTTAACAAAATGAATTGAAATATATTCTCTATACTTGACAACTTTTGTATATGCTCAGCCATACACTATTAAGTGTAGAATTTAGCGCAATTGAGGTAAGAGACACTGTTGTACATGTATTTCCCGATAAAGAATCAAAGCAATCCTATAATTGAAAATCCATCAACCCCTATGCAAGTAACTACCCGACTGTTTGCTTTTTTGGCTGCCTTTTGCTTTTTTCAAAGTTTCAGCGCTTATGCCCAAAATACGGAAACTTCAAAGAGTCCGCAGGGACAGAGTGAACGGGGAGACAAACAGATGCCTGACAAGAAAGGTGGAAAAGACGGGACGGTTCCGGGTGATGATAAAAGCGATAAAAACGGGAAACCATCCTTAACAGAAAAACTAAAAGAATTCAACATTGAGGCTGAACAGTTTAGCGGAGACCGGATCATGTATGTTTATGACTTTAAGAAGAAGATAATTTACAAAATATACAAAGAAGACACCACCCTGGTTTATGAGCCTGTCAACTTCAACAGGGAAAGTCTTTCTGCGCGGAGCAGCGTGGGGTTTAAGATTATTCATGTAAACAGGTTTGTCTTTGATGTGTCTATAGCCGATAGTCTTGTATCGTTTGAGACGAAACCATCTCCTTTGTTGAACGATTTCTTTTTTGGTGATACGACAAAAATGTTGGGGAATCTGATTAAAAATTATGAAAAGGCGTTTTCATTAGCAGGGGAGAATGTTATATCAGCAGGAAAAGACCTTCAGGAGAAAACAGATAATTTCCTGACGATTTTTGCTCACTTGAAAAATTATTTGGTGCGAGCTACTTACGAATACCCTGAATTGACTACGAAGGACTCAAATGTCGCTTCAGCCAAAATCGAAGAATTGTTGAGTACCCTGGATGAAATCAATAAGGATGTAGCAACGCTGGATCAGGAATATGAGGTAACAAATCTGAAGTACCTGACCTTGAAAAGCCAATATGCGGCCTATTTGAAATACAAGTGGGAATATGCCCCGCTTGCGCAGTCAATCGTGGATGCAAACACGGAGCTGGATCAAGCAATTGGCAAGCTAAAAGATAAGCAATTGACAGATGCACAAAGTAAAGCATACACAGATCAAACTACAGCCATCAAGGACAGGATCAAATCCCTTCAAACTCGCCTGGATACCGTAAAAAAATATTATTCTGTAAAGGAGGAGGAGGCAGATCTGTTAAAATCGATTGACGTGCTGAATGCGGAACTAAAGCCCTATCTGGTAGCTAAGGCGATGCAGAAGTGTCTTCCCAATGAGCAGCAGTTACGATTGGCGATGTCTTTCTTTCACAACCTGAATGCGGAAAGTCAGGAGTTTTCCATCGATCACATTAATCTTTTAAACGGAAATGCCCTGGAGCTTTATGTGGTAATAAAGACCAAAGACAGCACATTTCAAAAGGTGCGAATGCCTCCAGCAGAGTACAGACTGAATATGGAAATTCCCCTGAAGGCAAATGCCTACCTTAATTTCAGTACAGGCTCGTTCATCGGTCCAGGCAATTACCTGAGAAATAAAACATATGCGTGGCAGAACCTGTCAGGAAGTAACGGAACGATCACAGGCAATGATGGGTACATACTGACGGAAAACGGGTATACTTCCGTCCCCACTGGCTTCTCTGCTTTGATGAACCTGGAGTGGAAGACAGGAAGTCCCAACTTCGGCTTGGGCATTTCGGGAGGAGTCGGCCTGACGATGGAATCCAAACCCCGCCTGGCGTACCTCGGAGGAGCAAGTCTTTTCCTAGGTTATAAACGCCAGTTGGCTATCACTTTCGGGATGGCTGCCATGCAGGTGGACATGCTTTCAAATGATATGCAGACTGTGCTGAATAAAACCATTTACACGCAATCCGAGAAACCTACTATAGATACCTACAAGGAGCTGAAATTGGGCCCTTTTGTTTCGGTAAGTTATATCGTCCCCCTGACGATTCGCAAAGGAAAGATCAGCGGATATCCGGCGTTGAACTCTGCAGGTCAGAACGTGAATACAGTTACCAAGGAGGTTCCTAAAACTACCGCATCACCAGCACCTGCGGCACCTGTGCCAAAAGGAACTACCGGTACCACCGGTGGTACTCCTGCACCAGGGGCAGGCACTGGAACCGGTGTGCAGTCACCAGGAAATACGGGTACAACGGTAACTACTCCAACACCCGGAGCCGGAGGAAATACAACGATAACAATCAACCCAAAACCATGATTCGCACTATGAAACGTCACTTTCCGAATATTATTGGGTTGCTGGTCCTGATGCTTGCCATGTCTTGCTCAAAGGAGGATGGACCTCTTGTCACTCCCAACCTGGCGCTTAAACCAGCACAAACTTCGGTTTCGCTAACCCTGACGCGAGACAGCGTATTGGCTGATGGAATAAGCTATGCGGAGTTCACGCTCAAAGTAGCAGACTCTACATACATCCGGACGAACAATGCGGTTACATTCACTATTGGGCCAGTCGGTAAATTTCCTGATGGCACCACCACGCTTTACACGACTGTCAATGCCAATGGAAAGGTGAAGGTTTATGTGGCTTCTGTTGCAATCGGGACAGCTACCCTTCAGGCTACTGTAAATGCAGCGGGAGGGACTAGTGCATCCATGCATTTCATTCCATCTTATCCGACACAGATCCTGGTCAATCCAGCAGTAAGCACGCTTGCAGACTCCTTAAGCTCAAGTGTGAATGTTACTGCGCAGCTGGTCAAAGCAAATGCTGTTGTTTCGGCAGGCATTCCGGTAAGTTATTACGATTCAACAGCAGGCGGGCATTCCATTGGTGTCTTCCTGAACATTACCACCAGCAATGCTACCGGACAGTCAACCAGCACATATTCCATCCAGGATACGACCTATCATGGTCTTGTATACCTCAAATGCTCTGTGCAGAAAGGAGCTGGGAAATTGATTGGATTTAGCAAGGTGTTGGTGAGATAATTGGATCGGTATTACATCTTGATTTTAATTTATTGAAATTTTAAGAATGACTCAAGCGTACTGGCAATACTGTTTGCCGGTCAGCGCGGATGTGAAGGGCCCCTGATGGGGCGTATTTGATTCGCTGCCTTTGCGTCAGCTAATCCGTAAAATTCAAAATAATTGGAGTTAGACTCAGATTTTTTGTAATACATTAATTATTTTGATTTAGTTTTACCTTCAGTTACCCAACCCTATGAAAAAACACTACTACGCACTTTTTGCAGCGCTCTGCTTTCTAACACTTTCCTCCCGCTTGCATGCACAGCAGGATGCAGCCACTACTGGCGGCGATGCCAGCGGCACCGGAGGATCAGTTAGTTTCACCATAGGCCAGCCTAACTATATCAATACCGGCAATGCCAATGGGGGTATTACCGAAGGCCTGCAACAGCCTTATGAGATATTGATCGTAACAGGCATAGCGCATACCGATGTCGTATTAAGCTGCAAGGCTTATCCCAATCCTGCAATACAAACACTTTATTTGGAATTGAAGGACATCAGTGGCCGCAGCTACAGTTATAGCGTAAGCAACCTCTCTGGTCAGCAGATCCTGCAGCAAACTATTCACGCCAAGCTTTCTGAAATAGATCTTGGCACCCTCCCTACAGGTAATTATTTGGTTACAGTTTATAACGACAATACAGAAGTGAAAACGTTTAAAATAATAAAAAGCAAATGAGATTAATTACAATAAGAACATTGATCGCTGCGGCCTTGATGGGGTTTTACAGTCTGGCCCAGGGCCAGGCGCCACAGGGTTTTACGTACCAGGCAGTGGTGCGTAATGCAAGCAACCAACTGGTACTTTCTTCTGCAGTAGGTATGAAGACGAGTATACTGCAAGGCAGCCCAAGTGGCACAGTGGTTTATGCCGAAACACATACAGTTACCTCCAATGCAAATGGTTTGGTAACGGTTGTAATTGGAAATGGAACGGTTATTACCGGAACCTTTGCCACTATCAACTGGGCAAATGGTCCTTATTATATTATGATGGAAACTGATCCCACCGGAGGAACCTCCTATACGGTCACTTCTACTACTCAGTTAATGAGCGTGCCTTACGCCTTGTATGCTGCTACGAGCGGAACTGCAGGAGCAACCGGAGCCACAGGAGCCACAGGTGCCACAGGAGCAACTGGTACAGGAGTTGCTGGTGCAACAGGTGCTATCGGAGCCACAGGAGCGACCGGAGCTACAGGAACAGGTATTGCAGGTTCAACAGGAGCTACCGGTGCAACGGGTGTTACAGGAGCAACAGGTGCTACCGGAGCAACGGGTGCGACAGGTGTTGGCACTACAGGAGCCACAGGCGCAACCGGAGCAGGTATTGCAGGTGCAACTGGGGCAACGGGTGTGACAGGATCAACCGGAGCAACAGGTGCTACCGGTACATTTAGTGGCACCATGGCTTTTACTGGTATAGCATTGGCCAATAGCGCTACGGTTCCGGGACCGACTGCCGGTTACCAGGCTTATACCGTAACGGATGGAGCCACCGTCACATTGCCTGCAGCCACCCAGGCAGGTGAAATGATCATGCTGTTTGACGCTGCCTTTACCAGCGCCACCGCTACAGGATTTATTGTAAAAGGTAATGGCACCGATGTGATCGCAGATGAATTCCAGGCTACGGCACCAAACTCCTACGGAGGTGGAACGCCGGCTTCTATGGGAGACAATACCGGCTCAAAACTCTATGAGATTTGTCTGATCAGTGATGGAGCCCACCACTGGTTTATAGTATCTGTAAATCAATAATAAAAAAGGCCCGGCATGACCGGGCCTTTTTTATGCCTCACTTATAGGATCTTGTCCATCCTATGACTGAGCTAACCAACAATTTAAATCTTCAACATGAAGTTCCTCCAATTGAATATATTTAAATTGTTTGGTGCTTTACTTGTTCAATTAAGTATTTCTCAGGTTACTTCTGCTCAAATCATATTTACAGTTGTCGGAAACGGTACTTCCGGTTATACGGGTGATTCCGGTCCCGCCGGGGATGCACAGCTGAATAATCCCTGGAGTTCTGTATTTGATAAATATGGCAATATGTACATTGCCGATCAGGGAAATAGTGTTGTTAGAGAAGTTTTTAGTGCTGACGGTACAATTAATACGGTCGTTGGTAACGGCAGCCCTGGCTTTTCGGGCGACGGTGGACCGGCTATTTATGCATCGTTTCGCTGGCCTACAAGTGTAGCATTGGATACTTCCGGAAACCTCTACGTGTCGGACACTTATTGGGATAGAATACGCAAGGTGGATAGTAGTACAACCATCGTATCGGAGGTAGGAGGAAATGGAACCTCTGGCTGGGCTGGAGACAGTGGATTAGCTACCCAGGCTAAACTTGCGTATCCCAATGTTATCGCAGTCAATCGTTCCGGTGATATTTTTATTGCAGATCAAAACAATCATCGAATACGAAAAATAGCTCGTTCAACCGGAATTATTACCACCGTCGCTGGAACTGGAACTGCCGGTTTTTCTGGGGACAACGGGCTTGCTGTAAATGCGAAGCTGAATTATCCTGCCGGAGTTGCCGTCGATACTTCAGATAATTTCTACATAGCCGACCAGGAAAATAACCGTATTCGAATGGTAACGGCTGCTACTGGTATTATCACAACAGTGGCTGGGAGTAGCAATGTAGGCTTTATCGGGGACAGCCTGCCAGCCACTTCTGTGGGATTGCATTGGCCAGTGGCGGTGTGCTTGGACAGTAAGAGCAACATTTTTATTGCGGATTACAGTAACAATATCGTTGAAAAAGTTGATGTTACTACCGGGATCATAACGAAGGTGGCTGGAAATGGTCACTCCGGTCATTCAGGCGACGGGGGCATACCTACTTCCGCTGAATTGAGTCCAACAGGAGTGGCTTTCGATCCTTTGGGGAATTTATATATCACAGATTTCAATCATCACTGCGTTCGGAAGATTTCCTGGCTGACCGGAATAAATGAATACCAATACGGGAGTAATGTTACCATCTATCCAGTTCCTAGTGAAGGAGTATTTACGGTGGCCTTAGATGACCAGAAATATGAAACGTTAAGCGTCTTTGATGTTTTGGGAAAAACTGTCTACTTCCAGGCACTCAATTATCAAAATTCAGGTGAGCATATTCCAATTACTATTGATTCTCCCAACGGAATTTATTTAGTGCAGCTTACCGGTGCCAAAGGTGTTGTTTCCAGGAAATTAGTTATTCGCAGGTAGTTGCACTTCACCAGTCGGAGCAGATGTGAAGGCAAGCCAGGTGGCAATTTGATGTTATTCATAAGCTATGGATTCAAGGTCGAATTGGGAACTGAATAATAGCCCGCCGTCTTTCCCCTAAAACTTACCTCACCTCACTCACCACCTGAAAGATAGTTTGCTCCCGTTGGATAAGTAGCCAGAGGGGTTGGGATTTCCAGCTTTGTCCGGATTGAATGAAGTTGCCCTTCGCATATACCGTATCGGAATGTAAAGAGACGGAATTCAGAAGTACACTGTCGCCTTGGGTTACCAGGTAGACAGTGCGGTTGCGCAGCTGCTGAAACAGTTGATGGGTGTTCGGCAGTCTCACCTCATTTCCGCTTATTACGGCTTCTACAGGGATTCTCGTTTGAGAGACTTGATTCGTTCCAAACAATAGTTTACCGACTATCCCTAACGTGAGGAGGAACAGGGCAACCGACAAGATTTTGACGAGTTTCGGTGTCTCGAACAAGTGTTTATCCGACTTCGCTTTCAAGTTCCAATTGGTTTTTAATCAGGTTAAAATAGTTGCCTTTCCGGTCTACCAGCGTTTCATGCGTGCCTACCTCTACAATTTCTCCGTCATGGAGCACCACAATCTGGTCTGCGTTTTTGACCGTGCTCAGGCGATGCGCTACAATGAGTACCGTCTTTTTGTAAAAGAAGGTCCCCAGGTTTTCAAGAATCGCTTTTTCCGTATGCGCATCCAGGGCATTGGTGGCTTCGTCGAGGAAGACAATGGGGGGATCTTTATAGATGAGGCGGGCTATGAGCAGTCGTTGCCGCTGACCAGAACTTAATGTGGCTCCTCCCGAATGCAGCTTGGTATAGATCCCTAATGGCAGCTCTTTGACAAAATCGGAAAGACAAGCCTGTTGAAGTGCCTGTTGCAGCCTATCGGGGTCAATCGCTCCATTCCTTTGTAAGGACACATTATAAGCAATCGTGTCGGAATAGATGCAGCTTTCCTGAAGCACTGCTCCACATTGACTTCTCCAATAACTGCTTTTTATCTCTGAAAGCTTCACTCCGGTTTTTCCCAGCTGAATGGACCCGCCGTAACTGTCATAAAACTTCAGCAATAATTTAAGCAAGGTAGTCTTGCCGCTTCCGCTGAAACCCACCAGAGCCGTTATTTTCTGATTGGGCAGGGTCAGGCTGATATTTTTCAGTATGGGTGTGTCGGCCGTATAACCGAAACCGACACGGTTCAGGGTAATGTTCTGGCCTATCAGGTTTTCCTGTTCCAGACCGGCATTGTCGTCCTCCGTGAGACGGTGAATTTCAAATATGCGCTGAAAGGAGTTGGAAATCAACTGGGAGTTGGAGATGAAGTTGATCAGGTGGGTGATCGGGAGATTCAGCTGGTTGATGATAAACAAAAGGCTCAGCATGGTACCGATGCTCAATTGCCCTTTCACCACCAGCATGGCCGATATCAGGGTGATGATAAAAAACTGAGCGGTGCTGAAGAGTTTGGATCCGGCCTGTTCAATCTGGTTCAGTTTCAGTTTGGCCAGGTAGTTACGGAAGAGTCTTTTTTGAATGCTTTGCCATTCTTCATTTTTATCCTTTTCCAGGTTGTTGAGCTTGATGTCCGACAGGTTGGAGAGTATTTCATATACCTTGTCCTGATCCTGTGCATTCAGACTGAATAGTTTATTGTCCAGAGTTTTGATTCTGCCCAGGAATAAAAAGATCCAGGCCAGTTCTATAACTGTAAGACAAAGAAAAATCAGAAATATCTTCCCGCTGAAAAAGCAAAGCACGGCTGAATAGGATACAATGGAAAAGATGGAGAAAAGGCTGCGAATGATGCTGTCGGAAAAAAACTCCTCAATGCGTTTGTGGTCGTGAATGCGTTCCACATAATCTCCGATCCTGCGTGAATACAATGTTTTAATCGGGAGGCTGGTAATCTTTTTGAGGAATTTGGAAACGAGGTTGTAGTTCAGGCGGGTACTGATATAGGTCAGGTTCCAGGAACGGATGAATTCATTGGCCGCTATCAGGATGTAGAGTATGGAAACGGATAAAGCAATCTGGTAAATGAATTGTATGTCGAGCGTGGCAATGCCCCTGTCAACAATCAGCTGATTGCCGAAGGGTATGATCAGTTGGAGCACTGAAACGGCGAGCAGGCTGAGCAGGAGACGGAAGGAGTCTCCGCGCCGGGTCAATATGTTTTCCCGGATGAACTGGAGTCCGAACTTCTTTTCGGCAGCAGGAGGAAAGGTACGTGCTTCAAGCTCCGGAGTAGGCCTGGCAATTAAAACAATGCCATTTGCTTCGTTGCTGTCTGTTGCTCCGGAATGATTAATGATCCACCCGTCGAGAAATTCTTGCAGGGGCATGCGGTAACGACCGAAGCCCGGATCAATCAGATAGACATGTGTCTTGCTTACCCGCTCCAGGATGATAAAATGATTCTGCTCCCAGAAGGCAACAAGGGGAAAAGCCAATTGTCCCGAATGGAGCAGCTCCGGCTCTGCCTGAATAGGGATGAGGTCCAGTTCCATTTTCCGGGATTGACGAACCAGGTTCTGGATGCTGATGCCTTCGATGTTAAGGGCTGCATCCTGCTTCAGCTGGTTCAGACTCACTTGTTTTCCGAAATACCCCAAAAGCATAGCCAGGCAGGCCAGACCGCAATCGTTGCTGTCGAGCTGTTTGATAAACTTTATACGCTTTCTGAAAAGCATGGCAATCAATTTATCGTCTGTTCGGATGGTTGAGCAATTCTTTTTCCTGAATTCCGGCAGGACGGAAATAACCTCTGGCTGTAAGCTGTATGTCCACCTCCTCGCTGTCAAAGTTCGACCCGTCGTGAATGAGATTTTCGGTGGGTGCTATATACCCTTCATAGGGCTCGAGTTTGATAAATGTGAGCGGATAATCGGGGAAACGTTCCAGAAACAATTTTCCGATTTCAAACATGGACAGGTTGCTTTCTTCCGGACCAAGCTCCAGATAAGAATGAATGATTTCCTCCAGGCTCAGGTTAATGAATAAAAAGTAACGATGTCCCTTACCCAGATTAAAACAAACACGATTGGCGGCAGTATCCAGGTTATTAAGGTCAAGATTATTCCAGGTGTCGATGTGCATGCCGGTTCTTAACTGAGGCATGCGCTGGTAATTGGTCGTAGAAGTAAGTTGTTTGCGCTGGCCGATATAGATTTCATGCAGCACAGCGGGTGTGGCTTGGGCGGAAAGAGAGTGAAGATAATGTTTCCATTTGGCCTGAAACAACTCAAATGCTTTGGAGCGTTTTGCCTTAAAAGCAAACAACTCTTCCTGACCAGTGACTTCATGTACTTGCAGGTTCTCCAATAGCCGTATGAGGGTATCGGGGAGTTTAAGCACATAGATGGATTTGTGAATGTCATGCTTCCATTTTCCGGGAAAAGAAGCTATGGGCTGCAAGTCCAGGCGGGGAATAAAAGCATCTTCGAAATACTGGTTTAGCTGGTTAGGACGTACAAGCTCCACACCGCTGTTGATAAACAACTTTTCATTCAGGCTGCAGGGTTCACTGCAAAGGATATCCAGGTTATTTAACTTATACATGTTTGATCCTTTATAAGTTCATGATAATTGAGCCGTTCCAGTTTTGTTTTTTCAACGAATTCAACGGGCAGGTCATCGAGCAGGTCGTTTTGAATAAAGGAGAAAAATTTGCAATAGTCCTTACAATAAACAGAAGGATTGTTGAACTGGTTCTCCTTACTGTAGCGATGGGCGATAAAACCTCCTCCACACAAATCCCTTATTTCGCATTGCTCGCAGGTATCGCAAAGTTGTTTATGGCTTTCGAAATACATGCGGGCAAGGGGCTGGGTGATGGCTTCGTCAATTTCGCATTGGAGGATACTCGCATTTTCTTTGGTAAACGAATCCCCGCATATTTTCAGGGAGTCGACAGCCTCCACGCCTCCGTCGGTTTCAATTACCAGTGCACGGTTGAAATCATTTCCCAGCACGTCGCAGTCGATGGTTCCGCCCAGAAATTTCCACATAATGTCCTGGAATGTTCGGATAGCGGGCCGTTGTTCGTTATCCAGATTCTTCCAAAGCTTATACAGCTCAATTACCCAGTCCCCATAGGGTGTGTCTGATCCGGAAAAGCGACCCGACAAAGGCTTCGTGGGTTTGACCACGTAATTGTTATCGGGAAGGAGAAAGTCAATTGAACGGGAGCCGAGTGCTAAAAAGTGGTTCAGCAACTCAGCAGGTTCGTATTCGGGGTTTACCACACTGAGCATGGCCGGGGCATGATTGATGTAGGGGGAATTCAATACGGTATTAAAGCCCTGTACCACTTCGTCGTAGCTGCCTTTCCCGCTATGGTCTACCCGGTTGATATCGTTTATTTCCTTGGGCCCATCCAGGCTGATGCCTAAACCAATGTTGTTTTCACCTATGAACCTGCACCAGTCGTCATTGAGCAACATCCCGTTTGTTTGAATGGTAAAACGGGCTTCTGTATTCAATGACGAAAAAACGTTGCGTGTCTGGTACACGAAATAGTCCAGTCGTTCAATCCCTGCCAGGAGGGGTTCTCCTCCGTGAAAGATGAAGTTAAAACGCTTCAGGTCATGCTGTGCCGAATGGCTGGCGGCGCGTTTAATGACAGCATCCATCGTCTCGACAGACATAAATTTCGGTTGAGTGAGGTAGGACAGGTCGCCCTTGTTGTACATATAGCAATAGGTGCAATTGAGGTTGCAGCGGCTCGCCACTTTGAGCACTAAGGAGTTAATGTAGAATTGCATCTTGGGCCATTTTGGATTCGACTAAAAAATCAGAGTAAGAATAAGCATCCAGCTTGACCTCTTCCCGGAGTGCAGGAGGAAAATCGGCGATGATGGTTTCCCGTATATGGGTAATCAGTTTGGCCAGGTCGTGGCAGTATACACTGGGGTTGTTAAAGCCTTTTGCTTTGGAATACCGGTGAGGAAGGTAACCCGATGCACACATTTTATCGAGGGAGCATTTCTGACAAACGTCGGGCAGGGATTCATGACTCAGGATATATTCCCGTATCAGTGGAGCCTCAAATGCTTCTTCCAGTTCATGGGTGAGGATATTCAGCCCTTCTTTGGTGAAACCGTTGCCGCATATTTTCAGGACATCTACGGCTTCAATGCCCCCATCCGTTTCAATGACGATGAGTTCATTCAATCCTTCCCCATAGGAGTCGGTGGAGAAGTTGTTCCCAAGAACGGTGGAGATGATATTGGTGAAAAAACGAATATTCAGGTCCTGGAATTCGGTATACCAGAGATTGAAAACAGCTATTAACCAATCTCCATATTCGGTTGAATGGAAACTGTTTTTTTGATAAGGAGGTTTGTCAAAGTTGGCATTGGGGAAAAGGTAATCGATGTTAATGATATCAAGTTCCTGCAGCAGTTCAAGCGACTGACGGGGATCGGCCTCTACGTTGATGACGGAAAGGACACCAAAGTTCACTTTAAGATCTGTATACCGGTTAACCAGCTTGATTCCTTTCACCACATCCTCAAAGCTGCCTTTCCCGTTGTGGTATACCCGGTTTTGATCATTGATTTCCCTGTAGCCGTCAAGGCTTACGCTCAAAGCAATGTGGTTGGCTTCCAGGAATTCGCACCATTCGGGAGTCAGCAAGGTGGCGTTGGACTGTATATTAAAGAATGGAATGATATCGGGAAGGAATGCGCTTTCAACGCTTTCGACGAAATGTTTGAAGAAAGCCGGCCCGGCGAGCATGGGTTCGCCCCCATGAAGGACAAAGGTAAATTCAGGAATTTTATTTTCCCTGCAATGCAATCCTATCTTACGGATGAGGGTTTCCACCACCTCTTTGCTCATGTACTTGGGCATTGATTTATAGGTTTCATCTCCCAGATTGTACATATAACAGTAGCTGCAGTTTAAGTTACAGAGGCTTGCCACTTTAAGCACAGCCGAAGTGCATTTGAATTGAGTTGACATAGAGCAAGGAATTTGATTTAAAAAAAGTCACTCAGTCCCCAAGAAGGACTGAGTGACATACTATGCGCTTAGATCTGAACTGAGCGCTTCCATCCACCTTGGAGGAATGCTTCAGAGAATCCACCGGCACCACCTATGTGCATGGTTTCTGTCAGGTTGCGCAATACTTTGTTCGAAAAGTTTGCCATGTTCTCGCGAACGAGTTCGGAATGTTGCTCCGAAAGCTTGATGTTCTTTTTCATAGTTATTATTGTTGTGTTTTATTCACCTTTTTTGTTCATCCAGGTGTTTTGAGATGGCTGGTATTAAAGCCCTCGCAGCATGGGCTATCATCAAGTATTTACATAGGCCTCTGTAAAAACCTGAAAATATTATTTGATCCGGCTCTTCTCTTCTTCAATGCCCGAGTTTTTATCGCGGGCTTTCTGAAGAGCGCGATTGCCGAATTTATAGGTAAACGAAAACCTTACTCCCCGTTTGTCGTAGTTCCCGTGGAGAAAGGAGTATTGCTGTGTATTGTCTACTTTGGCTGTGATGTAAGCGGAATTCAACATGTCTACAAAATTGATTGTCAGGGCAGACCGGTTGTCCTTAAATGTTTTCTTTATTCCTGAAGAAAGGTCCAGCATGCGACCCAGGATGAAAAGACCCTGAGAAGCACCTGCCGGTTGGTACATCAGATTCAGCTCCCCATACCATTGGTGGGTGCGCGACAGGGTAAACTGGCTGTTTGTGACAAGCATGACATTGAAATTCTCATAGGTATACATCAAATTATTGATGACCGAACGTACCCCGTTCATACCGGCGGTAAGCGATCCTATGATCTCCCACCAGGGTTTGAGCTGAGTGGAGGCATAGGCATTGATCCCCGCATTGTAGCTGTGATCCAGATTAATGCTCAGGTATTTGTAAGAATTTTCTGTTTCAGCGAGCACTGGCACCTGGGTGATCTGTCCTTGTGTATTGTAATAAAACGCATTAAAATGGAAACGCTGTTTCAGGGTATAGGACAAATCAAAGCTGCTGGTGAGGGCAGGACGTAAAAAGGGATTTCCTTCAATGTAACTGCTCGGGTTGGTGTAATAGCGGAAGGGATCAAGATTCATGTAATCCGGTCTGCTGATGCGCTCAGAATAATTAAAGCTGAACTGATGGTTCTCATTCCTGTTGTATTGTACAAACAGGGTAGGGAACAAACGGAAAACCTGTTGGTTCAGAGAAACACTGTTTTGATCGGAATGACTGGAATTGCCACTGACTTGTGTATACTCTCCTCTGACCCCGGCTTGTGCTGACCACTTGGAATTAAATTCCTTCCTAGCATCCACATAAGCAGCCGCATTGGACTCCTGGTAATTGAAATTATTCGATCTGGCAGTATCAATGATCCAGGCGCTGCTATTCCAGTTGGAGAAGACCAGCTGGTTGCGGGTATCGAGACTGTAATATTTGGCCCCGCATTCCACCAGCAGGGATTTGGAAAGGGGTTTGGAGTAGTCGGTCTTAATAGAATAGATCTGAATTTGCTGGGTAGCCGAATTGGAGAACGTAATATCCGGTCCTATTAGAAGCTGTTGGTTATTCAGGATCTGGGTATAGTTCGTCGTCCGCATCAAGGGTTGATTGTAGGAAGAGAAATCCAGGTCGGTGCTCCAGCTTTGACCGAGCGAATCCAATGTCACCGCATAGTTCAGATTCACAGCCAGAAACCGGGTTTTACTTTCACTGGTGATGGTGGACTTATAAATAGAGTCAATGCTATAGGGTGTTTTGCCAAAAATGCCAGTGTTGAGCTCTGTCCCCGTTTTATCCGATTCGCTTGCTTCGACCCTGCATCCCAACACCTGCTTTGAATTAATGGTGTAGTCGGCTCCGAATTTTCCAAAGCCGGATAGCACATCCCGGGTGCGGTTACCTGTTTCATAATAATAATAAGGAGAGACGTCTCTGTTATAGATGTTGTCTACCTGCTCGATGGATGTATACTTTTCGGGACTAACAGAAAGGCCCCCAAAAATGTTCCATCTGCGATTCCGGTAATTGAGATCCGCATTTATTCCATATTTAGGAAGTTGCGTCTGAAGGTAGGTCAGGTTGATGTTCCCATTGAAACCTTCCCGGCTGTTTTTGTTCAGGACGATATTGATTAAACCCGACAAGCCGGCTGCATCGTATTTGGACGGGGGATTGGTTATTATTTCAATGCTCTTAACCTCATCCGCCGGAATGGATTTCAAATAGTCCATGAGTGCATTGCCCGAAAGACTCATGAGCCGCTCATTGATAAGTACGCCCGCTCCCGCAAGGCCGCGGATAGCAATGGTGCCGTTTTCGTCGGCTGTAACAAACGGAGCTTTCTTAAGAAGGTCGTATGCATTGCTCCCTGTGCTGGAAATAAGAGAGGAGGGGGTAAATACGAGCCGGTCTATCTTTCGCTGTATAACCGGATACCGGCTGGTAACGGCTACTTCTTTCAATGCATTTGTTTGTCGTTTGAGTGTAATACTCAGAGGTTTGGCCCAGGTAGCAGAGTCAATAATCAAGGAGGTATCCTGGTACTGCAGGGCAATAACTTTCAGTAAATAAGTTTTGAGTGTTGGCTGGGCGGGCTGGAGTGCGAACCTTCCTGAGCTGTCGCTGAAAGCGGATTGAATAATGGTGGAATCTGTTGGGTTCATAAGTACCACTGTTGCATATTCAACTGTTGACTTTTCTGCATTGCCCACCGTTCCAAGGATGAGCGATTGTGCAGGAGTCCTAAGAAAGCCGGCAAGACAAATCATTGCGCATAAGAAGACTTTCCGAATCCGATTATTCAAATACATAAGCAATTCCTATTTGTTCCTTCGTCCTTCCTTTACAAATGTCCCGTACAACGGTTTGACTAAGGGAGTACTTCTCCGCCCTTTCAGACGAACGTCTTTTCTCTTCGATTAATAAGGTACTTTATTGGGGACTGCTGATGATGCATATATAATATATCAAATATGAACAAACTATTTCAAATAACGCATACCGGATAAATATATTTTATTAAGCCTTTGTAATCTTAAGATAAAATTCCTGTGCCTTTCGCAACGTTGCGGAAAGGGACAGGGGCTATTAGAGCGTAATTGATTCATTTTCTTTTCATTAGCTGTATGATATGAAAGATATCACATATAATACTAATGCAACAGTACAGCTAACGGTGCGACTTCTGAATTATTTTAGTGCAATCAGCGTAAATGTGAAGTAATACACAATTTGGCCTGGAGCGTTCCTTTTAACCCCTTGTTACTCATTTACTTTCCAGGTACAGGATTTATTTTACTGCCGGGTTTAAGAGAGCGTATGCGAAAAAAAGAGATTATTGGAATTTTCTCTAAAAATAGGATATGTAGGAAAAAAGTATTATGAATAAATCTCCTTTTCGTAAACCCATATACGAATACTGATATAAAACATCTCTTTAAGGAAAAATCAGAATCAATTATCCAGCATTCGGAATTATTTTAAAGAGTTTATGTCGGCAGTACTTTTAGAACAAGGTAAACTGGACTCGTTTGGTTCGGTGGATTACTTTTGAATCGTTACGTTCAACTTTCATAATCCTGACTCGCGTTTTACTGTTTTGTGTTTAATGCCGGGAATCTCCACCGGTTGTGTTCAGAATTTGAGTACTGATTGATTTAACCATTCAAAAACCATCCCGCTATGAGAACAACGCTCCGCTTTCTTGCGGGGGCACTGCTGCTTTGCAGTCTCCCAACACGTGCCACGGTCATCACCGTGCCGAACCCCGGAAACAATAACGACATTCAGCCGAATCTCCAGGCTGCAGTAAACAAAGCCCAGAACGGGGATGAAGTGGATATACCTGCCGGGCAGTTTGTGGTAAATAATAACGTACTCATCACCAAGTTTGTCTCCATACATGGACAGGGGATCGCACAAACGATCCTGTATCGTTCTGAAAGCGCTTCTGACCAGTTGTTGTCCAACAGTTCCAGCTGGGATGGCATACTCAACTTTAATATCGGGAGCAACCAATCGTCTAACATACAGGTAACAGGCATCTGTTTTAAAAGCAAACAACCCAGCATCACTTCCACCGATGGATTGTCACTGGCCTGTGATATAGGCATTAAAATGGTGCAATGCGTGGATTTCATCATCAGCGATTGCAGCTTTCAGTACTTCGGCAATGCAGCCATCTATGTTATTCACGACGACAGCATTGTAGGGGGACTTATACAGCGCAATCAGTTCTATCATAACGCGAAAGGAGCGGATGCACTGGGAGAAGGCTATGGTGTGGCCATATTTGGCACCAACAACAAATGGATCGTGAACCCCAGGCTGGGGACTTCCAACTTCATCTTTGTTGAAAACAACACCTTCGATTTTCACCGGCACTCCATTGCCGCCGGGGGATGTGCCTTGTATGTGTTTCGTCACAATACGGTCATCAACAACATCGCCGGGGGAGGAGATCATGCTATTGATGCACATGCAGCGCGTATGACACCCGGACTGAATTACTATGGCACACGTGCCGTGGAAGTATATAACGACTCGGTGGTGAACACCACCTTCCAGGATGGTACACCCATCATCCCCGGTCAAAGCGCACAACTGCTTTCCAACAATGCGGTGCTGATCAAAGCAGGGGACGCAATCATACACGACAATTACATACGTGGCTACCGTTTTGCGGTGGGTATCATCGATGACAATGTGAGCGGGACACAAGCATATCCCATCCTGAGTCAGCCAGGCTACCTGAGCGGTTTGTGGTATGGACAGAATCACAGCGGAGTAACCGGATTATATGGAGACGGTGACCTGTTTACCTGGAACAACTCCTTCACCCCTTATGCCGGCACCTACAGTTCGGCTGTCTTCTATAATTTCCAGCCCGAGTATTTTGTCGAGAACAGGGACTATCATCTGCTGGCTAAACCGGGATATACCACTTATACCTACCCGCATCCGCTTTCTGCCAATGTGGTCAACCCATCGCCTGCACCCAATCCAACCCCAACCCCCACAGGAGGAGGAGGACATCATGGAGGGAAGCATCACGGCAGGGATCTGTTTGACTATTATCCCAACCCGGCTTCTGCGGAACTTCATATTACGCAGGATGCATTTACCGAAGGAGCCCTGGTGGAGCTGGTGGATTTAAGCGGCAGAGTGGTTTACTCCACCAAAATGTCGGTTGGTTCCGCATCGTTGGATATTTCCTGGTTGCCCGAGGGAGCATATTTCATCCGTATGACCTATAACGACACTGTTCAGATCCAGCCTTTACTGGTTAAGCGTCAGGATTAGGCGTTGGTTGATCCGCAAAGCGCCCCTGATTTTCAGGGGCGCTTTGCATTTAAACCATATCCACCACGGGATCACTTTTCATTCGTTTACCGGTTTTATCTGGTACTTTTGTATAATAATTGATTGCGCTCAAGCAATTAAAAACGAATGCTGTGTTTAATTGAAACGAGTTGAAATGAAGAAGAAAATAGCTGACATTCCTGTTTCTGTATTGGATTTGGCATTGGTTTTAGACGGCAAGTCCATTGCGAACACATTTTCCAACACTGTTGACCTGGCTCAGCATGTTGAAAAATGGGGTTACAAAAGATATTGGCTGGCAGAACACCATAATATGGAAGGGGTAGCCAGTTCCGCTACTGCTGTTCTGATTGGGCAAATTGCTGCACACACCGCTAAGGTAAGGGTGGGTTCTGGCGGTATCATGCTTCCGAATCATGCACCCTTGATTATTGCAGAACAATTCGGTACGCTGGAAACACTTTACCCGGGTCGAATTGATTTGGGACTGGGACGTGCGCCCGGAACAGATCAGCTAACTACGATAGCACTTCGGCGTGACCAAGGAGCCGCAGTAGCGTTTCCTGAAAATGTGAAGGAGTTGCAGAAATATTTTTCTGATTCCAATAAAACCAGCCGCGTAAGAGCCATCCCAGGCGAGGGATTGGATATTCCTATTTGGATATTGGGTTCCAGCACGGATAGTGCCTATCTGGCAGCGGCCCTGGGGCTGCCCTATGCTTTTGCCAGTCATTTTGCTCCGGCACACCTGCACCAGGCGCTTGCCATTTATCACCAGCATTTCCAGCCTTCAGCCCAACTGAAAACGCCTTATACAATGGCCTGTGTAGGTGCTATAGCTGCTGATACCGATGAAGCAGCAGCCAGGCTGGCTACTTCTTATAAACGACTTTATTTGGGAATCATTACAGGCCAACGTGAAAAACTAAAACCTCCTGTTAGCCCGGAGGAATTTGTCATTGACCCGATGCAACTAGCGGCCCTGCAACAAATGACGACCTATTCCTTTATAGGAAGCCCGGAAAAAGTGCATCAGGGACTTCAGCAATTTATAGATAGCACACAAGTAGATGAGTTGATGATTACCTCTCCCATTTATGAGCATGCCGCCAGACTTCATTCGTATGAAATCATTGGTCGGTTTAAAGACCCTGCATGATATCTTTTCCTCCCTGTGGATTCACCAGCTTCAAAAAAGCCGAATAATAGCTTTGAGGATCAATCTTCGAAAGGATATAACTCTGAAAAGTAATCAGGTCGTAAGGCCCGCCACCCTGCACGGGTTTGGCGCGGTGAATGAAGTCCTGTGCTTTCGACCGGTAGGCACTGCTTTGTGTCCAGTCCCGGTTGGAGCATAGCTTCAACAGGAGATTGAAGTAATTGCGGTACGAGGCATTTTCAGCAGCCATCAGAAATGTATGAAAGCGCTTGCGCATGGCCTTGGCCTTAGTCAGCACATAGTCGTATTCTTTTTTATCGATGTTGGCCATGCAGTCGAACAGGTGTACAGTCAGGATGGATGCATAACCCTGATGCTGCTTCACCGTCTTCTCCCGGTTCATTACCTGTGCCAGGTATTTTTGTACAGCCGGAAGGTCTTTGTTCATATAGTGGAGGAAGACGAGATTGGAATGCAGGGCTGCAAAGCAATCGTCGTTATCCATATTCAGCTTCGCGATCTTACTGTTCTCCACTTCATGGATATGGGTGAGGGCTTCTTTGAGTCTCCCGGTGCAGGCCAGGAAGATGGGGATAATCATCTGTGCCCAGAACTGGTAGACCGGACTTTCATCCAGGTCAGGGGTCTGCTTGCGGAGCAGCTGGTAATAGCCTTCGCCGGCTTTGTACTCCCGGCTGAGTAGGGCAGCGCGGAAGAGTTGAGACAACATCAAGGTCTTCAGCCTGTCGTTCTTGCCTGCAAGCTGATCATCGGCTTCCATGCTATTGTAAACTTCTTCGAGGTATTCTAGGCTTTTTTGGTAATCCCCTTTTTCCTGCAACAACACCAGGATGATCAGGGCGATGCGGTAACGTGTATGCCCGCTCTGCTCGCTGTGTATGTCAACCCCATAAGCCTGCATCGTATCTTTTACCAGGCTTTCTGCATTTAAGTTTTGCCCTTCCCTGTGTACTTCTTTCAGCCGCTTTTTGATCACCCCCAGTGCTGTATTGATATGCGTCTCTTTCATTTCCAGCTCCAGATTGCTTTTCCATTTGCCGATGAGAGAGACCATGTCCAGCTTCGGTTGGGTCCAGGCATATTCTATCTGAATGGAGTAGATGCGGTGGAGCAGGTCATAGCGTCTCAACTTCTGCGTCGCTTCCTCGGCCTTGCTCAGGTAACGAAAACCGCTTTCGTAAAGCCCCTTGATCATCAGGTGACGGGCAAGCAACAGGTGTTTGAATATTTCCAGAGACAGATCTTCCTTTCCTATGTGCTGAACAATAAAGTCTTCGATACGTCCGGTGAGTATGGAGCGCCACTGATGGTAAGAGTTACGCTTGTTTTCGGGTATCCGTGCTTTCTTCGGTATGCGGTATAGCTTACGTATCGCTTCGTCGGAAACCAGGGGAGGATCGGCCGCCAGGATATCAAACAAGGCCTTGTCTTTCCGGTCTTTGACGGCGGTTCGTCCCGCCAGGGAATTTTCCAGTTCCCTGAAATCAGAACTGCTCAGGCTGTGGAGCAACGTTTCTATCGTATCCATACACTAAATATAACGGTAGTTGGCAAGTATTAAAAGCACCTTCTGATTTAAGTTCTTCCCCAAAAGGTAAACTACTCCTGATACACCCCGAAACTATATTTGTTTCACATCACAATAAGTTAACACGGAAAGTTACACTCTTAATCACACAACATGAAAGGAAAATATGGTGTTCTGCTGGCTTCGGCTTTTATAGGTTTAAGCCTGGCCGCCCAAAATGCCCGTACCGGAGAACAGCCCAGGCTTGTAAAGGCGGGTGAGGCGTATTGTACCGAAATTACAAAAGTACCGCTGACGGCGGAAATAAATGTTCCTTCTGCCGACCTGCAATGGATGCCCACCGTCCTGCCCCGCATGAAGGAATTCGAACCCCTTGCGCCGGATCAGGAACGGATAGAAAAGATACAAGAACAGATCCTGCAGGAAAAACTGGCACAGGACAGGAACAGGAGCGGTGAAACCAGTACCCCTCCTTCCACTTCGTCGGTGACACCCAGTGTAGGCGTGCACTACGCGGCAAACAAGAATAACGGAGGGACTCCCCTGGACAATAACATCGCCATCTCCAACGGTGGCATCCTGCTCTCCGTAGCCAACATGATTATGGAAGTAGACGACAGCACTGGGCACAACCTCTACTACCAAAGCCTTACTACGCTCATCAACGATCCCGCTATCTCTTATGCCTGCGACCCGGTGGTGGTGTATGACAAAGGTGCCGACCGCTTTATTTTTTACTGCCAGGAAGTGACCAGCACACCCAATGCGCCCAACCACATGCTGTTCTTCTTTTCCAAGACAAATAATCCTGCTACTGGAGGATGGAATTATTATAAACTGTCGGGGGATCCTTTAAATAAAGGTGATATGGCCGACTACCCCAAGATAGGCATTACCGACCACGATGTGTTTGTAAGCAGTAACCTGTTCAATAACGGTGCTTTCGACCAGGCCATCGTGATGCAGATAGGGAAGAAAGAAGGATACGCAGGCACAGCCCTGAGCACAAAAGTATGGTCGGCCCTGACGGGTAGTCCTTTCAGTGTTGTTCCCTGTGGGGAAGGACAAGGCAACTCCTACGGACCAGCCATCTGGCTGGTTGCCACAGGAAGCGGCAACAGTGTCAACCTCTATCAGATCACCAACGATGTGACCAGCTCTCCAACCATGAATCACTGGTCGGTATCCATGCCATCCTATTCGGTGGCAGGTAATAGCGCAGAGCAAGGCACAACAGAAACCCTCAAAGTGGCAGACCTGCGCTGTCTGAGCGGGTTTTACCTGAATGGCATCATTCACTTTGTATTCAATACGAAAGACAATGCAAGCGCGAACACCGCCATCAACTACAACCGCCTGAACACGTCCACCAAGACTGTTACCAACAAGCTCTTCACGATTCCGAATGTGGACTGCGGATACCCGTCTGTCGCCTCCTACACCGCCGACGGGGTGACCAACGACCAGTCGGTGATGATAGGCTTCTGCCAGGCCAGCTCGGCCATGTTTCCTGCCATCAGCGTAGTGAGCTGCGATAACGGCATGAATTTCTCCAGCGCTGTGAAGGTCAAGGTGAGCGCCAGCTATGTATCCGGTTACGGCTCCAACCGCTGGGGCGACTATAGCGGTATCTGCCGACGCCACAGCTCGCCCCAGGCCTGCTGCTGGTTGTCGGGAGCGTTTGGAGATGCCAGTCACCTCTGGCAGGGATACGTGGCCCAGATTTACGACCCGAGCTTTGCCACAGGCCTGGATGACGGACTGGCAACGACTACCGAATCTGTCAAAGCCTTTCCCAACCCGGTAGTCGATTTCTTTTCGGTGGACTTCACCCTGAAAAGAGATGCTGACAAATTGGTAATCAATTTGTTCGATGCTCAGGGTCGGGTGGTCAAGGAACTGTTTTCCGGCTATGCTCACAAGGGCGAAAACACCCTTTCTTTTAATAAGGCAAATCTGGGTGCCGGGACGTATTTTCTTGTAATCAACAAAGGTACGGACAGCCTGTTGCACAAGAAGATAGTCGTGGTGGATTGAGGATGCATCCTCCATCCGATCAATGAATAATTAATCCACTCAGACTGACGGAAAGCCCCTCTGGTATGCGGGGGCTTTTTGTTGCTTTATACTTTCATTGTAAGGCACAAATTAGAAGCACGTTGGGAAGAACTTTTTAAAAAGAATAGAAAACGCAAAGAATCAATCGTTGCCGTATAGGAAAGAGGCCAAATCTTGCGGAAAGTAAGTTTGTAGATACAGGTGTTGTCTTTCCGTGCGGTTTTTCGGATTTTAATTGTAGAATGTATAGTTGTAACTGGACAAAGTATAGTTGTGAGTGGAGGATGTCCGGTTAAGATTGGACAAAGTATAGTTGTGAGTGGAGGATGTCCGGTTAAGATTGGACAATGTATAGTTGTGAGTGGAGGATGTCCGGTTAAGATTGGACAATGTATAGTTACGATTGGAGGATGTCCGGTTAAGATTGGACAATGTATAGTTACGATTGGAGGATATCCCGTTAAGCCTGGACAATGTATAGTTACGATTGGAGGATGTCCTGTTAAGATTGGACAATGTATAGTTACGATTGGAGGATATCCTGTTAAGACTGGACAATGTGTAATTATGAGTGGAGGATGTTCAATG
>Ga0206918_1028_pt1 | contig 42632 bp, 48 predicted proteins | sample Alteio_BWOrgHeat_69_FD_152950 | JGI IMG/M metagenome (GOLD analysis project Ga0206918, IMG submission 152950) | Enriched cells from forest soil in Barre Woods Harvard Forest LTER site, Petersham, Massachusetts, United States -... | ecosystem: Environmental > Terrestrial > Soil > Temperate forest >... | reverse complement strand
TTGGGAATGAAGATGTGATTCCCTTTTGGCAATCCATGGGTCTGTTTCCGAAATATCTGATTTTAGAATCAGACTAGAAGGCCTTGATTGAATTCCAGACGACCGTTGGCTTTTTATTCGTCAGGTAGTGAAATTCAAATTTCGACTCTTTAGGGCTTCCAGGTAATTCATTCGCAGCTTCTCGGACGGCAGTTTGGAATGCATTGGGATCGTCTGAATTGTAGATGAGGCCGTTCGGGAAAAGATGTTTGGTGTACTGATAGGGTTTCATGCCTGAGTTCTGGGTATGCTGATTCAGCCAATCCCAAACGAGATTTGAATCGGGGATCGCAAAGGGTGTTTGGGGTTCACCAGAATATGCCCATGCATTTCTTTCCAGCATCGCGGTGAAACTCACTTTTTTCTTTTTGCCGTCTCCGATCAAACTTTTCGGAACATTGATCTTCACGATCCAGTCGCTCGGGGGATTAGACCAGGTGGCGATTTCAAATAACTTCATCGCAAAATCGGCACAGCCGGAACCTTCTCCTTCGGCCACATTTTTTCCGCCGCCATAGACCTCATAAGAACCTGAAGCGATCCATTGATCGATAAAATCTAGCATGGCCTCACAGCGAGCCGGAGAGGTGGGAACTGAAATGATTTTCAGTCTTTGTTGTGTCAGCGCCTCTTTGAGTTCGGTGAGGGTGCTGGACTTTGTTTCTAATTGCCCTTTGAATGCATAGAATAGACTGCCTAATCCCAATTTCTCGTCGATCGTGATCTTGCGACTGAGTCGCTTGTCTTGTCGTTCCATTCCTGTCAGTACACTTCGAACGCCGTATTGATTTTGCTGGGAGCAGGTGACCTGAACTGCGAAATGTCCGATCGGAGCGTAGTCGTTTCCACTGGAATCCAATCCTGACGTAATCGCCAAATCCCGAGGATTCGACCAATCAATTCGAACCTTTGGCTTAATGACAAAAATTTTCAACTCATCCGCAAACGCGGCATGATTAAAAAATTGTAGTCCCGCAAGAAAGCCAAGGGTAAGCCAACGCATCAGTGAAAATCTCCGTGGTGCATCTTAGCATACTTGAGTAAATTAATCAGTAAAATTTGTGTATAAAATAAGGGTTCACTCTTCAATTGAATTCGTTGAGGTGCTTCCTTTTTCGTGATTACTGGACAGCTGTCTAAGTTTTGAATGTGTCGTCGTCGACAATCACCATAAATTCAAGGGCACTTTCTGGCACAAGCGTTGCTTTTATCTAAGACAAAGAGAGAGAAGGAATTGAATATGAAAAAATTATTATTAGTGATGTCGGCATTGAGTTTTTTATCTGCTAGTCCCGCTTTGGCATTGAATGCAATGTCCAACCAAGTTCCTGTTGAACCTCGTCCAGAGGTGACCATTTGGGGTGGCCATGGAATTGAAGTGCGTGTAGACCGCGAAGATAAAACCGCGACTGTTAGATTTGATTGCGCAGAAGGAAGAGTCTTGAATTTTACAGCAGTAGAACAAAACCTCGCTGTTGGAGTTGGAACCTACACTCGTGAAGGCGGAGCGATTCCTCCGGGCGGTTTCCACAGTGTTCCCGCTTCTTACGTGGCGAACCACAATTCGGAAGAAATGGCTTTGACAGTAATTCTTCAAGATAGCATTCAACAATTCAAGCTCACCAAGGGTGTGCGCGGAATTGTTCACTATTGCCCTTAATTAAAAGCCCCTGATATTTTCAAAGCCTCTGAAGCAATTTTGTTTCAGAGGCTTTTTTGTTTTGATATTCTGGTTTATTGCTGGGCGGTCGAGCTCACGAATTGGCGGACGCGTTCGATGAATTTCGGGCGTTGCTCGAAGGGGAGACCGTGTCCGCATCCCGGCCATTCCTCAAAGGTGAGTAGAGGATTGGCGAGGAGAACTCTCGATTTTTCGTAGTCTTCTTTTAACCAAACTTTTGAATCGGCACCACGGAGGGCGAGCATTGGAACTCCGGCCGCGCCAATATCCCGCACCCACTGTTCGATCGGCGATTCATCGGCTTGAAGAATCGTTTGAACGAGGGCTTCATGGTCAAAGGGAAATACCCAGGTCTCTGGAGCATCGCCCACTTTTTTTGAAACGGCGGCAAGGTATTGCGCGATCGCCTGATCCGGACAATTTGCAAATAAGTATTCACGAAGTGAGGCACGGTCTGGGAAAGTTTCCGGCAGACTGCGAATAAAATTCGCGAGTGGTTCGCCGATTCCGCCGCCCCATTTGCTTTGAAGTCCGATGTCGACTGAAATAAAACCTTTGAACAAAGGTCGAAGAGAAGTGCCTGAGTTGAGAATCGAGATGGCGGTGGCGAGTCCGGATCGAACTCCCATCGAGTGACCAATGATGTAAATCCGAGTAGGCGAGTAATCGTCACTCAGTTTTTGAATCAGTGGAATTAGGTCGCGGGCATAATCGGTAGCATGAAAGGCGTTGGCTTCATTTGCAGGAACTGGTCTTGAAAGACCATGTCCGCGCTGATCAGGCGCAATGCATAAAAAATCTTCTTCCAGAGCCGCCGCAATTGGACGCCAAATTTGGCCTGTTCCGCCCATACCATGCAGAAAGAACAGCATAGTTAGGTCTTTTTTAGATTCCGCAGCACTGCTCTGCGCCATCCACTTAAAAAAATGAAGCTCCATATTGACCATCAAATTTAATGCGACTAGCATCCGTTAGCTACTCTTATTTTGGGATTAATTCGGGAGAAATTGTGAGTTTAGACGAAACAGTTCAGCAGACCACTCAGGCAGCGGCAGCACAGCTACTGACGACGGCACCACACCTAGCTCAGCTATCATCGAAGGAATTAATTCGCCGTGGAAACATGCGCATGGAGAAATGCGAACTTAAGGATGCGGGTTCCTATTTTGAACTCGCCTTAGATCAGGCAAAGGCCGCACGCGATTTGCGTGGAATTAGTGATTCACTCGCACAATTGCTTCGGTACTCCAGCGAAATCGGAAATGAACCCGCGATTCAAAAATGGGTGAATGAACTCGAGATTTTCCTCGCTCAAACTCCGGACGCGAATACTCCTCAAGGACATTCTCCGAACATCTGGTATTGCCGGGGAATCGTGGCATTCCGAAATGCCCAATACAAAAAGGCACAAATTTTATTCCATCGTTTCTGGCGCGAGTTGGAGAACGAGGAGAACGCACTTTCCATCAGTGGAGACGCAAACGCATCTTTAGAGGCCTTCAAAGAGATCATGCGTTCCAAGGCGCAGGCGCTATTAGCTCTTTCACTGGTCGCGATCTCCCAAGGGAAGGCGAAACGCGCACAGTACTTCGGTGAAGTGATTTTAAAGTACGCAGAGAAGGAACGTCCTCGCGGGATTCTCACTTCTACTTACCTGATGTTGCTTCGTTTGGCCGAACGCACGGGGAATACCGAGCTGGCAAAAATCTGGCTGCAAAAAGCATTCACGGAATCCGTTTCCGAACACAATTGGCACCACTATCTTTACGTTCTTTACGGTTTTGCGCGGGTCTCTCGCATTGAACAGGACTTCGTACAAGCTCGTTTCTATCTCGAACTTTTAGAAAAAGCCGTTGTTCAGGAAGAGTTCAAAAATTTGAAACGTGAGATCGCGGAAGAACGCGTGAAACTCAACCTCAATCGCGTGGATCTCGAGATCGATTTGAATCGTAGCACGATTCGCACTCGCGAGGGGGAAGTGAATCTTCGTCGTCAGCACTTGCTCATCGAAATCATCCATCAATTGGCGCTCGCTCATGATTGTAAGGGCGACGAAGACAGCAGACAGGGACTCTCCAAACAAGAAATCATCGAGAAGGTTTGGAAAGAATCCTACAATCCCGAAGCTCACGATGGGAAGCTCTACTACAATATTAACAGAATCCGTAAGCTGCTCGAGCCGGATCAGAAGAAGCCTCAGTATTTGTTAAACTGGAGACAAGGGTATCGCCTTGCTCCTGAATTAAAAGTTCGTGTGATTCAAGGGGAAAAATAGAGTATGAAAACTAAAACAATCAAAACAGGCTTAATGTTCGCGTTGTTATTTGCAGCATCGTTTTCGGCAACAGTTGCTCACGCACAATTGCAAGATGGTGGAAATGGACAGACCACTTTTCCAAACGGCGGACCCGTGATGCCGGATCCACATGGGATGTGTGCGGTTCCTAAAATTGATGGCGACAAAGTGCCGTTTCCATTGAAGGCAGCAAATACCAAATTCGAATTGGCTGAAAATGAAACTTATATCCTGAACGGAACGATCGTCGCTCAAGGTGGCAAGATGTTGTTCCGAGTGGATTTCACTTCTCAACCTTGGTTGGCAACTCAGAAGCGGGCTCAGTTCCCTTACTTCCTGATCAACGCCACCGATTCTGTGGTTCAAAAACTGAACGGATCATTGGTTCAGATGGCGGTCGTTGTTCGTAAGAACGAAGTCGCAGCCGGCGGACAAGAAGGTGATTCCGGAATGTATTTCGACTTGATCACACCGCCATTGGTGATTCAGAGAAGATAGGTATCAGGTTACTTTTTAATATCTGATGCGTCGTAAAATTCAAAGCCACCTCGATTTTGTCGGGGTGGCTTTTTTGTTCGAGTTTGATGCTAGTTTTGTTCGCAACTTTGCAAGACGTGAAGCTGGCCGCTGTACTACATTTACTGACAGTTCTTTTTTACTCCACGAGCAGACGACGTGTCGTCCGCCACATTTATGGTGCCATTTCTAGACTGCGTATATACTTTTAGCGCGGAACGGCAACCCTGTCCTTGAAGGGCGCAAGCACAAGGTCCGGGGGACCAATCTCCGTAGGCATAGGTGTTACCTCTGTCTTTACATACCTGCATGCAGGCTTCGACAGTTCCCGCTTGGGCAGATCCAGACGCTAATACTGCAAAAATGATTAGATACTTCTTCATATGATTCCCCGGATTATATTGATTCGAATTAGACTCTTTCAACTTAATTGTACCGCAGTTGAATACCTGCTATCAAGTGTGTCGCGTGCGACTCAAAGACACGTAATACCGTTCAAAATGATCGTAAGCTAAAACGACAACAAGGCTTTCCCCGTCTTCGATTCCGGATGTTTCTTCAACTCTTCCGGTGATCCTTCGGCGATGAGATAACCACCTTTGGCTCCACCTTCTTGGCCCAGATCGATCACATAATCCGCATTGCCGATCACATCGAGATTGTGTTCAATGAGAATCACACTCTTGCCGCGATCCACGAGCTGATGGAGCACATCCATCAATTTCATCACGTCGTCTTGATGAAGGCCGGTCGTTGGTTCGTCGAGGATAAAAAGATCGTGTGAATTTTTGGCAGCTTTAGAATCCTCATCGGCCAGGGCATGCGCAATTTTCAAGCGCTGAGCTTCTCCGCCGGAGAGGGTCGGGCCAGGCTGACCCAACTGAACGTAGCCGAGTCCCACCTCTTTCAAGAGCTGAATTTTGTGTCGGAGATCTTCGTATTCATGGAAGAGCTGGAAGGCTTCGTCCACAGTCGTGTGAAGAAGGTCCGCCACTGATTTGCCCTTAAAGGTGACGTCGAGCACGGGTTTAATGAATCGCTTGCCTTCGCAATCCTCACACACGAGTTTGACCTCGGCCATGAAGTGCATGTCGATCGCGATCTCGCCTTCACCCTTACAAGTAGGACAGCGACCACCGTCCACGTTGAAGGAAAAGAATCCAGGAGTATATCCACGAGCCACGGCGAGAGCCTGATTCGCATAAATTTTACGAATCTCATCCCAGGCCTTCATGTAAGTTGCTGGGTTAGAACGAGAGTTTTTACCGATTGGTTTTTGATCGAGAAGAATGAGTTTTTGAATGCGGTCAAAACCGGTGATTTTTTTGTGAGCGCCTACGCGCGAAGCCAACTCTTCATCTTGGCTTTCGTCTTCTTCCAGCTCACGTTCGCCCAAATGAATTTGGAGAGCTTGGGCGAGGGTTTGGTGAACGAGGGTGGTCTTGCCGGATCCGCTGACTCCGGTGACGACGACGAGTTTTTGCAATGGAAAGCTCACGTCGATGTTCTTTAAATTATTTTCAGTGCAACCGGTGATCGTGATCGCCGAGGTGGCATTTTTTCGAAGTGGAAAGGTACGTTTCGTTTCCTTCGATTTAGGGAACAGAAAACGCGCGGTTCGGCAGTCCTGCTTTTTCACGGCTTCCGGTACGCCTTGGGCAATCACGTGGCCGCCCTTCATTCCCGCGTCTGGGCCGAGCTCGATAATCCAGTCGGCGTCTTCCAAGATTTTGGTTTCGTGTTCCACTACCACAAGGGTGTTCCCTTGATCCCGAAGTTCCCGGAGAATGTCGAGGAGCATGTTGATGTCGTGTGGATGTAATCCAATGGTGGGTTCATCGAGCACATAGAGAGTGCCACACAGTCCGTTGCCTAAGTGAGTGGCCAAACTAATACGCTGAAACTCACCACCAGAAAGTGTGCGCGTGAGGCGATTGAGAGTGAGGTAAGAAACTCCCACTCTGCAAAGGAAATCCAAGCGTCGTTGAATCTGCGGGAAGAGATCCTTGAGAAGAGCCCGTTCATTCACACTCGGGTTTAGTTTCTCAAACCAGATTTTGAGATCGGAAATCGGCTGCTTGAGTAGGTCGGCGATATTTTTGTCTCGTACCTTGATTCGGAGTGCTGCCGGTTTGAGGCGTGAGCCATGGCAAAGGGTGCATTCTGTAGGGGACTGGTAGCGGCGAATAAAAATCCGAATGTGGAATTTGTATTTGTAGTCTTCCATCTCCTTGAAGAATTCTTCCACCTGACCCCAAACGAGTTTCTTCTGATTCGCATTGAGATCCGCGTAAGACTGAGTGGGGCTGATCCCGTTTTTTTGACAGAATTTTAAAAAATCTTTGTACTCATCTTTGGTCGACGGTTTATTGAGCGGGTCAATCACGCCGGCGTTGAGGGCTTTTTTCGGGTGAGGAATGATCTTCTGTTCATCGAGGTCCAAGGTGTAGCCGAAACCGTTACACTTGGAACAGGCGCCAAGTGGGCTGTTGAAAGAAAATAGGGCAGGAGTCGGCATTGGGTAACTAGTGTTGCACTCCAAGCAAACAAATCCGGTTTGATAAGGACGCATTTCACCCGGTGCGCCCGACGAACCTTCGAGATCCAGTACGACGAGTTTCTCTTGCCCGTAACGAAGGGTTTGCTCAAAAGAATCCGAAAAGCGAGACATCGTGTCTTTATCGAGATCACTCATTTTCTTGAAGTCAGAAAAATTAAAGCGATCCATCAGGAGATACAATTCGGCATCGTGGAGAGAGGCAAGGGTGAGCTTTTTCGGCAGGCCAGTCTCCTTAATCTCTTCGAGGATGATCCATTCCTTGGTTTTGCTCCAGAAGACTCTTCGGAAGCCTTGTTCCTGAAGAATGGCGAAATAACTTTCTAAGATGGTGATGGATTTACTTTTAGTTTCGTTTCGAAATGCAAGGGGAGCGAGGAGGGCGAATTTTTTTCCGAGGGCGCGTTCCAGAATTTTGTTCTTAAGGGTCTCGCCCGTGACTTCTAAGACGGGTGATCCGCAATTCTCGCACATCATGGTGCCGAGTTTTGAAATGAAGAGTCGCAGGAAATCGAGCATCTCGGTTTGAGTGGCCACCGTGCTTCTCGAATTCATCACCGTATTTCGTTGTTCGAGTGCGATCGCCGGAGGGATGTTTTCAATGTGATCGAGAACCGGCTTCGGCATCTTCTCCAGGAACTGACGAGTATATGTGGAGAGACTCTCTACGTAACGACGTTGCCCTTCTGCATAGAGGGTCTCAAAGGCGAGGGTAGACTTACCGCTGCCTGAGAGTCCGGTCACGACAGTAAGGCGCTTCTGCGGAATCTCGACATCGATGTTCTTGAGATTGTTCTGGCGGACTCCGCGGAGTTTGATTGGTGGGTATTCCATATACAGGTGTTTAATATTTATACACTCGTCACACCCACTCGTAACGATAATTTATCCTCAGCTGCTCCACATTGATAACCGACTCATTTTGTCGGAATGGCACCGGACTTGCTCTAAGCCGCCTGAATAGGAACGCGATTATGAAAAAAAAATACGCTCAATGGTTTTGGTTTATCGGCGGATTTGCTGTGGGTTTTACCCTCATTTCCATCGGACACGCTGCACTTCCGAAGAAAGCAGTCGTCGCGACTCAACCTAACACGAAGGGGCAAACCCTGACTGAGCTGCGCGCAGCAAAAGCGGGAACTCCCGAGCTGGAATCCGATTTTGCCAAACTCGCGACTCAGGAATCTCGATTTGCAGAAAATGCTGAGCAACAAAAGAAATTAAAGGCGGCAGTCGCCAACGGCAAATACCGTTCTAAAAACTAATCCGGGATCAATATGAAGTCAGCAATCGTGTTCGGAATCATGACCATCGCATTCACCTTAGCGGCGCATGCCCAAGTCACCACTAAAACTGGCGATCATTATCGCGAATATCAAATGAGAGCAGCTATTTCCAATGGGGAAGTGAAGACCGCAATCCTTCAAGTGAATTCAGAAATGAGTGTGAACGCACTTGGTGATCCTGAAATCGGCCCGTCTCATGGGTTTTACAATTACAGTCTGACCGGTTCCGTAGTGGAAGGCGAAAAGACCTGTAAGTTTGAATTGTTCCTTGCTCAGAGCAGCGGTTCGAGCAAATTATCAACCGCAGAAATTCTTTCCCGTCGTGATGATCGTGCAGGCACCCTCACTCTTTGCTCGGGCTTGATTCTTGATCTTGGTTCCGTAAAGACATTACTCAAAGACGCGACGATGACCGTTGGTGTTCGTGTTCCAGAATTGGAAAAATCAATCGGCACTGGTTTCGTGACTTTTTCTAAGATCAAAGAAGTGCTTCCTCCAGCTGATCAGCCAGACGACGTATACGACAATTAATTACCCACGAGTAAATTTGAAGGGGTAAGTGATCTCGATCTTTTTATCACTCAGATGAGCTTTGAATTTCAAATTCATCACTTCCTTCATCATGCATTGCTCGACGATTGGACTATCGATTGTAGATTCTTTCAAAGTTACAGATTTCACACTGCCATCGGTTTCGATGATGAACCAGATGAGAATTTTCCCCGCGAGCTTATCGCCCTGATCCTTAAAACAATGCAGAAAATTATCCTGATTGGCTTTGACGGTGTCGTTGATCTCGGAGCGCTGTTGGTGAACATCGCTTTTGGAAGAGCAGGCCCCCAGCATACAAAATAGAAGTACGAGTGCCGAGGTTCTCATGAGTGATCCAAACGCTCCGGATGTTTGAATAGCTCCCGAATGTCCATCGCCATTTTTGAAGCATGTAAGCCGTCGAGATAACGATGATCGAAGGCGCCGCAGATTTTCAAATGCTTTTCGAGCTTCACATTCACGTAGCCATCTTCACGTTTTTCAAATACCGGGGCGTCGTACAAAGCACCCACCGCGATGATCATCGGCACGCCCGCCGGCGGAAACAAAGCGGGTAGAGCGAAGTCTAGCCCTAAAGACCCGACGTTCGTGATCATGATGCTGCCAAAAGCATTTTTAGGAAATCCAAAGATGGGACTCCAGAGATTCAGCGTCGAACTGAGGAATTGAAGCAGTCGAACCGCAGGACGTTGGAAGAAACCAGGAATCATCGCACTCGTGCGTTTGACTCCGCGAAAACCAGGATCGTCCTTGTGGCGAATGTCATGCGCACCTTGATTCAGGACTTTCGCAATTTCGCTCAAAGATGCCTTGTTGGTATTCCTCACGATGCCCGCTGAAAGGTCTTTGTTTTTTTCGATCGCCACCTGAAACGAAACATCGATTGATTGACGGGGATAAAATCTACCCCAGCGAATTTCAGCGTTCATGTCGGGACTGCGTTCGAGAACCTTCGCAAACACCTTTCCAACATAGTGAGTGATCGTAATGCGATCGCCGGTGCGCGCCTTTTCGGACGCGATGTGAGCAAGTGCATTTTCTGCATTCACTTCAAGAATGCCGTAAATGGTAGGGTCTCCCGTTCCACCCCAGCTCCCCAGAGCGAGACGGCGAAAACGAGAAGGCGCTAAGGGCTTACCAAAAGGCTTATTCCGGGAAAACATTTAGTAGCGGTAGTACTCCGGCTTGTATGGTCCAGACGCAGAAACGCCGAGGTATTCGGATTGATCCGGAGTGAGGACGTCGAGTTCCACACCGATCTTTGCCAAATGCAAGCGAGCCACTTTTTCATCGAGGTGTTTCGGAAGCATGTAAACTTTTTTCTCGTACTTCGAAGTATTGCACCAGAGTTCGATCTGAGCCAAAGTTTGGTTTGTGAAAGAGTTACTCATCACGAAGCTTGGGTGACCAGTAGCACAGCCCAAGTTCACGAGACGACCTTCGGCCAAGATGATCAACTGCTTACCTTTTTCGAGAGTGTAAAGATCCACTTGTGGTTTCACCGTATCTTTAGTGTGGCCGTAATTTTTGTTCAACCAAGCCATGTCGATTTCGATGTCGAAGTGACCGATGTTACAAACAATCGCTTTGTCTTTGAGTGCGAGGAAGTGACGGTCCTTGATGATGCCTTTGCAGCCAGTGGTGGTCACCACGATGTCTGCTTCAGCGATACAAGTGTCCATCTTCTTCACTTCGTAACCTTCCATTGCAGCTTGAAGAGCGCAGATTGGATCGATTTCAGTCACGATCACGCGAGCGCCTGCACCTTTGAGAGATTCCGCAGAGCCTTTACCCACGTCACCGAAACCGGCAACAACGGCAACTTTACCGGCAATCATCACGTCGGTTGCGCGGCGGATCGCATCCACGCAAGACTCGCGACAACCGTACTTGTTGTCGAATTTAGATTTAGTCACTGAATCGTTCACGTTGATGCAAGGAACTGGAAGTTTGCCCTGTTTTTCGAGTTCAACCAGGCGGTGAACGCCAGTCGTGGTTTCTTCAGAGATCCCTTTAATGCCTTTGTAGAGTTCTGGATATTTAGAGAGGACGAGACCAGTTAAGTCTCCGCCGTCATCGAGAATCATGTTGAGTGGCTTTCTTTCGTCGCCGAAGAATACGGTTTGATCGATACACCAAATGAAGTCTTCTTCGGTTTGGCCTTTCCATGCGTACACCGGAATTCCCGCTGCCGCGATTGCCGCTGCTGCGTGATCTTGTGTGGAGAAAATATTACAAGAAGACCAAGTCACTTCCGCGCCGAGTTCCACTAATGTTTCGATCAACACTGCGGTTTGAATCGTCATGTGAAGACAACCAGCGATGCGGGCGCCTTTGAGTGGTTTTGTTTTACCGAACTCTGCACGAAGAGACATGAGGCCCGGCATTTCTGCTTCGGCCAATTTGATTTCTTTGCGTCCCCATTCAGCGAGTGAAATGTCTTTCACTTTGTATTTCAATTGAGTTCCGTTTGGAGAGTAGGGTGCAGTAGAATATCCATTCATTTTCATGGGGTCGTCCTTATGTTCGTTAAATTTTACTATTTTGAAAAGCTACCATTAAACGGGGGAGGACTCAATTTTTGATTACCTTCGAGGGCATTTTATTGAGCAAAAACCCCACTCTAGAAAGTCACACTATTAGTGTGACTCTGGTATGACGAAAAGTGTGACTTTCTAGAGCATGCACATAGCCCATAATAGCCATACCTATCGCAGCGCTCCATTGACTTCGTTCCAGTTTTGGAACACTTTATTCCAAACGGGCTATTGCCGGGACCCTCATTGTGCGAAAAAGTAGATGAGGGAAACATGAAGATGAAAATAATATCAAAGGTAGCGATCTTGGGCTTTTTAACGATTTTAACGGCTTGTAGCCAAATCTCGAGTAGTGAGGTGGACGCTTCCGCCATCTATGGGGAACTGAGCTTAAAACGGACGGAGGGTTCAGCTTCGGCAATGGCGAGTGCGACCTTCTTCGTCGGTGGCCCGACCGGAACGGTCGTACAAATGGAATCGCCCGCCAGTGTCAATATCAATGGCCAGGCGGCGAGCGAAGTGACGGAACCCATTATCAACATGACCTCTTATCAAGCGAGTGTTTATAGCAATGCCAATATCGTCTATACCGACAAAGATGGGCAGTCTTACAGCAATTCTTTGTTCATGCCCGGGAGTTTGAGCATGAATCTCCCATCAGGCACCGTGTTTATTTCTCAGGGCTTCACCTTGAACTACACGAGCACCAACGGTTTTGTGCCGGGGGAACAACTGGAAATTACCTTGAGTGGAAATAGTAATAGTAATTACGTGGATGCCTCTTTGATCACCGGTGCGACCAGCGGGAGTGCCGTGATTTCCGGTTCCGCGCTGAATGGTTTTTTCCCGGGTGCGCTCACCGTGAGCATTTGCCGCCAATCCTATCCATCGGCGCAATCACCATATCCGAAGGGCACCTCGGTCTCGATTTCGAGTTGCTCAAATCAAAGGACGGTTAATTTACAACCGTAATCAAAAACTATGAATTGGAACGGAATTAAAGACCCAGCAGAATTTTTAACATTGGAATTGAGAAAGCGAGTGGATCAAAACCCTCGCTATTCTCTCCGCATGTTTGCGCGGACGCTGAAACTCTCTCCGGGCGAACTTTCTGAGATTTTATCTCGGAAGCGGGAGTTGTCTTTAAAATCGGCCCATAAAATCAGCAAGGCACTTGCACTTTCACCGCTCGATTCGGATCGACTCATTCGTTTGATCTATACGGATCAGGCGCCGGGTGTGAAGTCTCACTCAGTGGCAAACGATCTTTTCCATGTGATCGGAGACTGGTACGTGCTGGCGATCTTGAGTTTGGCTGAGACGAAGAATTTCAAATTCGACATCGGCCACATTTCGAAGCGATTGGGAATTAGTTTGATCGAAGCAAAAATCGCGCTGGAACGCCTTGAGAGCACCGGACTTCTCACGAAGAAGAATGGCCACTACGAGCAAACTTCGGATTATGTGTTGTCGCCCGATGAGATTCCGAACGCAGCGGTGAAAAAGTGCCATCTCCAAATGTTGGAAAAGGCTAGGGATGCGGTGGAATTGCAAACCACCGATGAGCGCGAACTCGGGGGACTCACTTTTGCGGTGAGCCCGAAGGATCTGCCTGAGCTAAAGGCCGAGTTGAAAAATTTTCTGGATAAATGGGCGCTGAAGGTTTCGAAGAATTCAAAAAATCAAGCAACAGAAGTTTATCAATTAGAAACAGCCTTATTCAGACTTTCCAGGCCGATGAAGGAGCCGTCATGAGATTACTCGTCTTAATGTATTTGTTGGGAACGATTCATGCGAATGCAGCGGTGGTTCGGATCGGGAATGGAGATGAAGGCTCAGACCTCGAAGGAGTCGAGGAAGTGAGTAGCGGGATTATTTCTACCTCGCGCACGGAAACAGTGAAATTACTCAAATCGCTGAACATCAATGCGGTGAGGGGCCTCGGTTCGCTGATTCCTGAAATCGAATCGAATAAACTTTATCTCGCGCAAAAAGATTCCTTGGAACTCGATACGGTTGATCAAGGCTCCTTTCACGTGGATATGAAGGGCCGAGTTTATGCTCGTACTTTTTCCGAGCCACATGCGCCGACGCGTTTTTTTCCAGTCGCCACTCATCTTGCCAAGGATCAGTTGGTCGCGCTTCATGTGCACGAGGGATTGCATCGGAGTTTGCCGCCAGAAATCCGCACGAACGAATCGATTGTTTCGGAAATCACGCTCGCCATCACTTCACCGGATTCAAGTTTTGATCGGGTTCAGGCCGTGGTGAGTAAATACATTCCGGATGAACAGAGTGGAGCGGTAGCAGGTCCCACACCGGTAAAAATTCCAGACAACGCGAAGATCAAAAACCCCTCAGAATTTTCGTATGGATACCGAAATTTTTTCAAACCGATTTCTGGAACCACCTATCAGGTGAATGGAATGCATGTTCTCGAAACGGAATTATATCCCTTTGGTTCCGAGTACGCAATCAGCGGCGTCGGCTTTGAATTGTCCTTGATTAATCTCTTGGGACACTCGGTGATGGGACCACTTCGTCTTAATTTTGAATCTAAGATGTGGTCGCTCCGCGGTTTCGACGTGGGTTTTTGGGGGACGGTCTCGCTCAATACTTTATCAGCAGATGAATTGAAGACCTCACCCTATGGACGAGACACTGTTCATTTGGGGATGTCGATCCGCAAAGATCTGAAGGTTTTTTCTGTGGAGAATATCGTTGGGTATACTTTCAAAGGGCAGTCTATCCAGAAGATCGGCGCAATACCCTACACCTATAATTATGGTGGAGTGGTGGAAGTGAGCACTCATCCGGCGGTGATGCTCTCGAATTTCCGAGTGGGTGGATTTCTAGAGTTTTTATTAGGTGACGGGTATGAAGTTTCGGGTGGAGCCTTCGATTACAATCCGGGAAGATTTCGGATCCTTTCAGGCGGTCCTGAGCTGGAATATCGATTCAATTCAATGGCTTTGACCCTTACTGGGAGATTCTTGATCAACGCCACCCAAGATGCTAGTTATGACTCATTAGGAGACCTCTTAGGCGTCGGTGTCGCCCAGGGAAATATCGGTCTCAAATGGAGTTATTTCTTTTAATGATTCAAAAATTATTCTTCGCATTTTTGATCGTGATCATCCCGGCTTGCGGGATGTTGGATAATATGGCGGTTGGTCCAGAGCCGCAGTCTTATTCTTTCAATGGCGTGAAGTTGATCCATCCGAGTATCCTGGATGGTGGGGCTGCGAATACGATGCAACAAGATACCTACAGCATCGGTGGTCAGTCCCGCTTGTTGCTTCGCTTTGAAGACTTCCTCGCTAAAATTGGAAATGTTTCCATCAATAGCAAAGTGTACGCAAATCTCACCCTTGCTTCCGTGGCTGATGTGGTGTTGGCGAAAACCAATTTCATGCTTTGCCCGATCACGGGTACGTGGATGATGGCCGCGACTTGGTACAAGGCCTATCCCATGGGGAATTCAGGTACCTGGAAAACCCCGGGTGGAGATTTCGATCAATCGGGTTGCGTGACGGCGGGAACAGTGACGGACGCGACTCTTCAATTTGATGTTACCAGTTGGGTCGTGAATTATGTGGTCGGCCGTAACATGAACTACGGACTGATTTTGTATTCGACCTCGTCGAACCCGATCGTGATCGAAGGCGATACGAGTGGCGCTTTTTCACCGCGGATTACTTGGGTGAAGAATCCTTGATGGTAGGGATTCCATAGTTTTGACTGGATGCACTTCGCGCGCGCGAAGTTTAAAACATATATATTAATTTTGGTGCGCAAGTTCGACAGCGCATATTGAACCGAGATTAAAACTTAAAAACAATCTCAGCGCACTCATTGGCGTTATGTTCAATATTTTCAATAGTAAGAGTGCTAGCGGTTAGAATTGCATCTTTGAATTCAAGACCAGCATAGGGAAGAATTTCATCTTGGCAGCTGCTTTTTCTTCCTACCGATGACACCACTACAAGTTTTGTTTGATCACCAGTTTTTTCAGACACATTTGCTGATTTAAAATCCACCACTTTGCAATTTTGGTCTGAAGTGAATCCGATCCCAATTAAACCTCGATCAAGATCAATATAAATACGTTCACCGTTCTTAACGGTTGCTTCTTTTTGGTCACAGAGCTTTGACTTCACATTTAAAAAAGTTGGACTTGTAGTACTCCCTTTATTCCGCGTTGTCGCGTTGTCTGCAGATTGCTGACTAGCTCCGCAACCAGTGAGGGTGAATAAAATTGATGCGATCAATACTGTGGCAATTTTCATAATTTTTAAATATCACTGGGGTGATTGACATGCAACTATTTCCCTTCTCGAATGCACAAAGTTTAGGTCCTCAAAACACAAAAAATCCCCGGCCATGTTATTCTATGAAGCCGGGGATTAAATTTAATATTGATGCTTTTCTGCGCATTACCCACGCATCAATTTAGAGATCCGCTTCCAATGCTTTTAACACATACAACAGGCCGTTTTTCGCCGCGATAGTTCACGTCTCCGGTATTTGGTGTGCCGGGATCTTGATCTTCAGTCGACTCCAAAGCATAGAACCCGTAGGCGTAGATTAACTGTTCACCCCAGTTTAAGTCAATTTGCGATGACCAATAGAAGCCATGACCGTTTTCTCTATTGGTGATGCCTGGTATCTTTCTGAGATAGTCACTTCCTTCGATGGAGATAAATTCTCTCCGTGTGGGTAGGTGGGAACCACCGCCGAGTGCTTTACAAGCTTCTGTTGCTTGCGAGTCCTGAATGATCCCGTTCTTTGGGGTTGTTCCATTCAGGTCCGTGTTGTCGTAGGTGCCACGCAAGACTTGACTCCATAGGTGTCCATTAATTTCTGTCCAGATGATCCCAGCGTTTTGTGCCATCGCTGTGTTTGCCAACAGAACTAGTCCACTACAAAACAATGCATACTTCAGTTTCATGATCATACTACTTTCTTGATCCTTTCGAATCATTTTCATCACCAATTAATGATCGGCACCCTATATCGGATTGCGACTTATTAAATGGGATTAGTGTTACAATTGCAAATTAGTTATGACAAATTGTCATAGCCCTATTCCGACGCTTGTTTGTTAGTGACAAGTAATCCCGTAATTTTCAGTGCTCTTCACCGGATGCCCATGCACCATTCCTTCTTGTTCCACTTGAATGTGGGAAGAGCCGCCAGCACCTGCAGAATCATCGATGGTGAGGGTCAGGGTAGTGAGATAGCCTGGCTGAGGTAAAATACTGTGAGTGGCCACTAAGGTTGCGATTCCATCACTGTGTTTTAATGACTTAATCACAAAAGTAGGACCAATTTCGTCGCCTGTTGGTTTGGATTCATTGGAAGCATAAGTACTATATTGGAGACGCTTCTTTTCGAGGTCGATTTTAACCAGGATTTTTTCGTAGTCGCCACCTTCGTTTGAGGTGACACCCTTGCAAGTGCTGCCGATCGTGGCATTAGCAAGTCCTGGGTGGGAAATCATGAATGTGATCAATAGTAGAGCTGTAGTTTTCATGGCGTCAAAATAGCTTAAGCTTGATGATTATTATATTTAAAACTATAAAACATTTTGTTATGAATACCAAAACATGAATCTCGACAAGCTTACCCATTTTATCAAAGTATACGAAAATAAGAGCCTTTCTAGGGCGAGCGAAGGTTTAAAGTTGAGCAAAACTGCGGTGAGCCTATCTCTCAAGTCCTTGGAAACCGACTTGGCAGTTCAATTATTCACCCGTTCCAACAAACAAATGCTTCCCACCCAAGAAGGTGATTTTCTCTATCGTAAAATTTCCCCAGTGTTGGTTCAAATCGAGGAAATCAGACGCGAAGTCTTGTCTCAAAACAAGGTCTTCAGTGGCGTGATCCGATTGGGAGCCCCCATCTGTTTTGGTTCCGAAAAAGTGGCGCCATTTATTCACGAGTTTCGTAAAAAATATCCGAAAGCAAGTTTTAGACTTTCGCTTGAAGAGGGTGCCGTCATTCAGAAGAAACTCAGTGCCGGTGAAATTGATTTCGCGATCGTGGGAGATGATGTGGGCCCGAAGTTACCGGCCTCGGTGCATGTGGAAAAGATTTTTGAGTATGAACTCGTTCTTTGTTGTTCAAAGAAGTTTTTCGACCAGCATCTAAAAGGGCATAAACTCACGTATTCACGGGTGCTTGATTTACCGTTTGTCTCTCTCATGCACCTCTCTAGCGAAAATTGGTTTAAAACACATTTCAATAAAACTGCCGAAGTGAACGATTATTATCAGGTCAATAATCACCATGTTCAGATTCAGCAATTATTGAGCTCAAAAGGCGTAGGCATTCAATCGAAGTATTCGATCGAGAAGTATCTGGAGAATGGGAAGTTGGTGGAAATAAAGCCCACTGAGCGGAAGGTAGATTATTCCTTCTATGCGGTGCAGTTGTTCAATCAGGTGCCATCCTGGGTTCTAAAAGAATTTATCGCCGACTTTAAAGCGTTTCTTCGGAGATAAGGTCAGTACGGAATCGTAATCGTGTCGATCACGCGAAGGTCGGAGAGGTGCTGACCCTTATTGAAGCCCTTCACTCGAACCACCACCTCATTGTCGTTTGCTTGAATCAACAAGTAGTTGAAGGGACGAGGAGCAGGACCGTTGAAAAGATCCTTATGTCTTGCTTCGGTGCCGGTGAGGTACTCCACCCGAGGGCCGCCACCACCCGCTGAAATAATAAATTGCTTACCACCGTCTTCGAAGTGTTCGTAACCGTGGGCGTGGCCGGTGATGTAGGCAATCGTCTTTTTAGAGGATCTGAAAATCGGAAGAATGAACTGATTGATCGCCGGTTCGTCTCCCGTGATTTTGCTATTCGTAAATGCCGGATGATGATTGAAGAAAATAATTCCGCGGATCGCGGGATCTGCATTGAAATCGCTCAGTGTTTTTTTCAGCCAAGCGAGCTGTTGATTCCATAGTGGCGCGGAAAGTTTTTCCATATTGGAATCGAGAAAAATCAGGGCAAGTCCCTCAGTGGTTTTTGTGTACCAATGGCTATCTTTGAGTTGGGGAAATCTTGCATAAGCATTCGCCAATGAAACATTTTTATGACGTCCGAAGTAGTCGTGATTCCCCAATACCGGGAAAATCGGAATCTTCGCATCACGCACGGGTTTGATCAGACGATCGAAGCGATTCCAAACATAGGTGCTCTCACCCCAGTCGACCATGTCACCCAAGTGAACTAAGAAGGCGGGATGCTCGGCAACGATGGCATCAACGATCTCATCGCGTTCGAGATCATTTTGTTCACGGCCCAAGACCTTTTCTTCGGGTAGGGTTCTCTGGGTATCCCCGACGACAGCGAAAACGACGGTATTAGCCGGCTTCCGAGTCGAGGTCGATGCGAAGCTCAGAGGGAGAGTCAGCAGGAGTCCAATGAGGAGTAAAGGGGGTCTATTCATCTCCCTTTTAGTGTACTTTAACTATGGTATACTGGAAAAGAGGTAAATATGGCCAGGATTGTCATTCTGAAGATTTACTCGACCGTCGAATTAGCCGAACTCGCGCACCAGTTTTTGAAGCAAAATGGGATTCAAACCACGGTTCAAGTGGACGATATCGGAGGCATGATTCCGACCGCCAATGTATCGCTCGGGGTGAAGCTTCTGATCGATGAAAACGACTTGGAAAAAGCTCAGGAACTCCTTCAGATCACCTGAACAATGTGCTAGTTTTCTGCCATGGCACTCGAATACTCGACCAAATCATCCCTTGGATCCAGCGCCCCGGCCTTCTCCCTTCTCGGAGTGGACGGAAAGAACTACTCTCTCGATTCTTTTAAAAACGCCCGTGGCTTGCTCGTGGTGTTCATGTGCAATCATTGCCCTTATGTGATCGCGATCCACGAACGTCTGAATCAGATTGCCAAAGATTATGCTTCACGTGGCGTTGCGGTCATCGGTATCAATTCAAATGATCCTTTGTATAAGGATGCGGATAGCTTTGAAAACATGAAGCTCACCGCAAAAGAATGGGGACTCGTCTTTCCCTATGTTTTCGATGAGACTCAGCAGGTGGCAAGGGCTTACGATGCGGTTTGCACGCCGGATCCTTATTTGTACGAAAATGGTGGCGGATCATTTATTTTAAAATACCGCGGGCGTGTTGATGATTCCTGGAAAGACGAATCGCAAGTGAAAGAGAAGAGTCTCCGTCTTGCCATCGATGAAGTGCTCGCCGGAAAGGCTTTGAATTCGGACCAAATTCCTTCCATGGGTTGCAGTATCAAGTGGAAAGAGCTGACGGCGCAAAAATTGGCTGAAAAAGCGGCGCAGGCGGCGGCATCAAAAAAATGAAGGCCTTTCAGAAATTTACCGTCACGAATCTTGTCTACACCTTACTCGTGATCGTGTGGGGTGCTTATGTGCGAGCGAGTGGAAGTGGGGCCGGCTGCGGCGCTCACTGGCCACTTTGTAACGGCGAAGTGTTGCCCAGTACCGAAGCGGTGAAAACAATGGTTGAATTCGCGCATCGAACCTCGAGCGGATTGAATCTGGTGCTCGTGTTCGTCGGGTATGCCTGGGCGAGAAAAATTTCAGCAAAGGGCTCCTGGATTCGGACGGCGGCATTTTATTCTACGATCGCGATTTGCATGGAAGCGGTACTCGGAGCGGGGCTCGTGTTGCTAAAACACGTGGATCTGGATCAATCGGTGGGTCGTGCGATTTCGATTTCTTTGCATCTCGTGAACACACTTTTTTTGCTGACCACACTGACCACTCTTTCTTGGTATGCCTTTCACTCAGAACAGGGATTACAAAAAGCGAAAGCTTGGATTCATCGAGATCGCTTTTTTACCGTGTGTACCGCTGTATTCGTGTTACTTGGAATCAGTGGAGCGATCACTGCACTCGGCGATACGCTTTTCCCGGCCACATCGCTTGCAAATGGGATGCAGCAAGATTTGGCTCAAGGTGCCCACTTTTTATTAAAATTGCGGGTCTTCCACCCGATCATCGCCATCACCTGGATCATGCTCGTGTTCATCTGGAGTCAGCGATTTGAAAAAATTGAGACCTCGGGGATTCGGATGCTGTTGATCCTCGGGATTTCCACCCAGTTTATTTTGGGTGTGCTGAATTGGATGCTGATGGCACCGACCGGAATGCAACTCGTTCATTTGTTTGTGGCGGATCTCGTGTTTATCACGTTCTGGATTTCCGGACACGTGGATCGGATGCAGGCATGAAACTGGAGAAGGTGGTCACGAAACCTAGAAAGTGGCTCTGGTTCAGTATCTTCATCGCCGGGCTCGCGATCGCCGGAGTGATGGCCACGAGTTATAACGTCGAGATCGTGCAGAACATTCGTGCGCGTCACTTGGAGCTACAAACACCTTGGACGAAGATCGTTCTCGGTGCCTTAGGTTTTATCAGCATCATTGGTGCGCTCCTCTTGTTCTTTTTGCGACTCTTACGTGAAATGAGAGTGAGTCAGATCCAGGCCGATTTTTTGGATCGAATCAGCCACGAACTGCGTACGCCACTGTCTACGATCTCGCTCGTCTCTGATTTGCTTCGCGATCCGAGTACCGACAAAGCCGAAGCTGCCGAACTTTGGAAGTCACATGAGCTGGAACTCACTCGATTGAAAAGCGATGTGGAGTTGCTCTTACAAGCCGGACATCTTCGTGAAAGTAAGTTACGGGTGAACTCCGAACCGGTTCAGTTGGATCAATGGATGACTGAAAAATGGGGCGAGTTTGAATTCTTCTTGGGCAACAACGCCGTTTTTAAGAAAACCGGAAATCTTGGCAACGGTTGGGTGAGTCTCGATTTAACTCTTTTTGAACTCATTTTTAGAAATCTACTCGACAACGCACGTAAGTTTTCGATTGAAAAACCAGTGGTCGAAATCAAGTTTCAGACCTTTCAAAGTGGATTTTTGTTTCGAAAGAAAAAATGGCGGATTGAAGTCGTGGACCAGGGACTTGGTTTTGAGCCGGAGAGCGGGGGATTTCTATTCAAACGCTTTTCACGGATTCCGCTTCGAAGAACTGAGTTAAAGCCGACGTCGATTCCTGGAACGGGCTTGGGCCTTTATCTTTCAGCGAGTGCTTCTCGTGCTATGGGAATCACTCTGGAGGGCAGGAGTCGGGGCGAAGGCAAGGGCGCGGAGTTTATCCTGGAGGGCTCATTTGCATGAGCTCCAGAATCCTCCTTGTCGAAGATGAAGTGGTTCTTGCCGATACCATTTTACGCTCGCTTAAAAAACTCGGCTATGAATGCTCCCATGCCAGAACTTTGAAGGAATCTCGTGAGCAGTTGAAGAAATCCCGCTTTGATTTTTTGATTCTCGATCGCAATCTTCCGGATGGTGAAGGAACCGCTCTTTTGAAGGACCCAAATCGGGCCGATGCCATGACTCTGATTTTGTCTTCGAAGTCGAGCATTGCCGAAAAAGTGGAGGGACTCAACTCGGGCGCAGACGATTATTTGCCGAAACCTTTTTCCTATCTTGAACTTTCGGCGCGTTTGTCGGCCCTCGAGCGACGTCGCGTACAAATCGTGGCTGCGACTCCGGCGAATGAAAAAGAAAAGCGTTTCTGGATCTCTGACGACACGACGCTTTCGATCGAAACGCCGAAGGGTAAAATCGACCTGACACCCCTGGAATTTAAATTTCTTACCTATTTGATTGCGCGCAAAAATACGATTGTGAGCAAGTCTCGTTTACTTCAGGAAGTGTGGGGCTTCACTTTTTTACCGAAGACGAGAACGGTGGATTATGTGATTACGAATCTACGGAAGCGAATCGAAGAGGAACCGGATTCTCCGAAACACTTGCTAACCATCCGCGGTGCCGGTGTGAAGTTTGTACCCTAAGTGCTTGGGCTATAGTTTGTGCATCATCGGATTCGCTTTGAACTTCTCGCATTGGCGAGGAAGAAGATGATCATTTACTTCGCTGGCAGCGCCATTTAATAAATTTTTCTCAGTGAGGGTGGTTTCATGGCCCATGTCCGCGAGTAAGTGCGCCAGTTCGTGTGCAACCACATTGTACGAAGGATCGCGTCTGAGGTAGGACTCGTGACCTGAATCATCACTCGTGTGATAGAAGTAATAGTCTTCCTCGTTGATGAGCGTTGCTAGCCAGATGGTGTTGGCGACCTTAGGATTATTTTGGGAATATTGGAAGTGCTCGAAGTTAGTGTATCCGCCTTCTCCCTGCATGATTTTTCTCATGAGGTAGATTACGGGGCGGATTTCTTGGGGAGTGGCGGTCGCGATCTTGAGATCATCGCCTTCGTAGTTCCAGCGGTCATTGATATCGAGCATCCCCTGATAGGCGTCGGACTCGACGAGTTTAATCTCTCCGAGGCGGATTCCACATTGGGCATAGATTTCATTGGTGCGCTTCAGATGAGCTTCGATTTGTTCGCGGGTCCAACCCGTGTTTCGGAACATGACGATCGTGGCATCTAAGGCGTGAGTGATGGCAATACTTTGATTGGCATTCGTGATCGCCGCTTCTGGAACATGGATTGAAGAGATTTCAGGGTTAGTGAAACCGGCACGCTTCCATTTCCTGGCTTCCGGATCGAGTTTTGCCGCATGTGCAAGGGACATGAGAAAAAGTAGGCCTAAAATTGAAAACTTCATAGAAGAGGTGGTTTTACCGTTGGAGCTTTGCAATTCAGGAGAACGTAATTGTCTAGTTTCGAATCGGTGAGTAGCCCATCGAATTTTTTGTCGGTATCTTCGGGTTTCACCATCATCACGCTGATTTGTTTGTCGGTCGGTGTTTGGCCGATCGGTTGCGTTCCAATTTTTGCCACATAGGTGCGCTCAGCGATCTTAGAGGCTCCAACGTCGATCTGGTAGACGGTGTTTTGATTGTCTTTACCAGTGAGGGTAATACTTTGCTCGGTGAGGGTAAGGGCGGTGATGGCTCCAGGCACGGGTGTATTGCTCACCGGATCCAAGAACATCGCATCACAGCGCAGATTCTCTGCATGCGCCGACGCTGCCAAGGCTGGCAGTGCAATGATGAGGGCCATGGTGTGATTTCCAATGCGGTTCATAGAGCTCCTGAGGCGGAACAATACGCTAAAACATCGTTTTTGTAAACAATTTCTATTTAATTAAAATAAATGCGATTAGTGCCGGTAATAGTTGAACAATTTACTATTCGTTTGCCGGCATATCGAGTTTCTTGGCCGCGGTCAAAACCCGACGGAAGTTCGAATGTTGAAAACGTTCTTGAGCACCGGCGAGATAAGTACTCAAATCAAAGCCTTCCGGCGGAGGGAAAAAAATGTGTCTCACCATATCGTGGGCAACGATAAATACGGTGGAGAGTGGTGAAATATAGTTCGCCCCGATTGCGCGGGGGAAGCCTTTTCCATCCGGCAGTTCGTGATGCTGGGATATGATCGCATCGACGTCGGGCGGAATCTCGCTCATTTTTCTCACCATGTCTCCCGCGATCGTCGGGTGGTTTCTGAATAGATTCATTTCTTTTTCACCGATGCCCAAGGACTTGGCGTCGGCAATGGTATTGCACGCGGCAAGTTTATCGTCGGTGATCGCCACATCGTGAAGGAAGGAAGCAAGAGAGAGTTTGAAAAAGGTCGTGTCCGAACCCCATTGAAGATGGGTAGAAATACCGCAGGCGATGTAGCTTAAGAGGTAACTGTGGTCTGCGAGGTATTTTCCCTTTTGGGTTTTCAGTTTGGCAAGGAGACGACTGAGATTCGGTTTCTTATCCATGAACTGAACCGTCATTTGAACGTGCGATTTTGCCAGCTGCTGAACATCTTTGTTAAAACCGAGAACGTTGGTGAGCTCTTGAACCGACTCGTAGGCTACCATATTCATGTTACTCATCTGCTCTGGAGTAGGCGGTTGATGGTTTTTAATGAATTCGTCGATCTGGTAAACGTATTTATGAATAAAGAGCTGACAAGAATCTTCACGGAGATACATGTACTCAATTTTCTTTTGTTCGGTGTATTTCTTAAAGTCGTCCTTATCAAAAACATCTCCTTGAAGAAAAATCTTCAGGTATTTAACGTCGGAGAGCTTTGCATAAATATCGGCATGAAGCGGACTGGTCTCCAGAAGAATGGAAGTTTTGATCCGACAGAATTTCAGCTTTTCTGAACTCTCTAGTTTTTCGGCGATTTTTTCAATCACCTGTTTCAGGTTGGTTGCCAGCGACTTCCGTTCCACTTTTTCAGTTAGGTTCCATCCTTCGGTCGCACCGGCGTCGCTTAGATCATCTACGCAAACCACGGTGTCGATGAAGACGGCGAGCTTTTGAAAAACCTCTACGTCTTTGCCGTTACCGCTCCGGTAGTCGGCAACGATGAGATTGATGTCTGGATGTTCAGTTAAGGTTTTCGCAGCGGCTTTGAAATCAGTCACCGTGGAAATTACGGCGCCGACAATTCCTTCGAGTAGAAAAGTGACTTTGTCTTTGAGCTTTGGATCATCTTCGATGAGTAAGATTTTTATCATGGGGCTTTATGATTCCTGATTTCTATTTGAATTTTACCACATGGTAGTTTTTCTTGCCTTTGCGAATGACGATGGCAGCACCGGCGATGAGATGATTCGCGGTGATCGCGTGGGCCACGTCGGTGACTCGCTCGTTATTTACATACACTCCACCAGCCGGAATTTCTTTTCTCGCCGCACCCTTGGATTGGAAGAGGCCAGTTTCTGCAAGGAGATCAATCAAAGGTAGGGAAGCATTCAAATCAGCCAATGCTTTTTGCGTGGAGGGAGTATCTGCAAATACTTCGTTCAGCGTGACGAGGTCGAGATCTTTGATTTCAGTGCCGAAGAGTGCTTTGGTTGCGGCTTCCGCTCGCGCGAGGGCGGCTTCTCCGTGCACGATGCGGGTTACTTCGCGGGCGAGTGCAATTTGTGCAGCTTTTTTCTCGGGCTCAGTTTTTACCTTTTCCGCGAGCGCTTTGATTTCGGCGACCGAGAGGAAGGTCAGATAGTTGAGCCATAGGACGACACTGTCATCCGGTGAAGAAATGAAAAATTGATAGAGTTGATAGGCAGAAGTTTTTTCAGCGGATAACCAGATTGAACCCGATTCCGATTTCCCGAATTTAGTTCCGTCCGATTTTGTAATCAGAGGATGGGTAAGGCCGAAGGCATGAGACGGTGCAGGCTTTTCATTTGCAGTGGGTTGCCCGGCATCGCTTTCATGAGCGAGTTTTTTCCGGATGAGATCCGTCCCGGCAACGATATTTCCCCATTGGTCGGAAGCGCCGATTTGAATGGTGCAGTGGTGCTTCTGGAAGAGATAGTGGAAATCGTAGGCTTGAAGAAGAGAGTATGAAAATTCGGTGTAAGAAATTCCTTGGTCTCGATCTTCGAGGCGGGCACGGACCGAATCTTTTCCCATCATGTGATTCACCGTGAAGTATTTTCCCACTTCGCGGAGGAAATCGAGCACGTTCATCCCGGAATAAAAATCATGATTGTTGATCATGATCGCCGAGTTTGCTTTACCCGGAGTGAAGTCTAAAAACTTTTCGGCGACTGCACGGATTCCTTTTAAATTATGGGCGACTTGTTCCGGAGTTTGAAGTGAGCGTTCCGCGGCCTTGAAACTTGGATCACCGATCATGCCCGTCGCTCCACCGAGAACAACAATTGGGCGATGTCCGGCTTCCTGAAAACGACGGAGAGTGAGGAGGGGAAATAAACTTCCCACATGAAGTGAATCCGCGGTGGGATCAAAACCGCAATAAAGCGTGAGTACCTTTTTGTTTTTTTGTGCTTCAGTCAAATAGAGTTCGATCGCAGGATCGGTTACTTGGTAAACGATTTCACGATCTTTAAGTTCTTGGAATAATGACATTAAGTTAATTGTAGTTTGTGGCTCGGGTAATGACAATATGACTCTTTAAAAACTATCTGGAATCGTGTTCACCGAGGGGGAGCTATTCGGGATCAAAAGTGGTGTTTTCCTCGAGAACGCGGCGTCCCATTGCCAATGTCGTCAACACTTTGATGATGTAAGCCTAGACACTCCTCAGCCATGTCGGGTAGATTGTGGGATAGCCAGGGGGGGCTAATATCGACATGAGTTGCAGAATTCTCATTGCTGAAAAAGATCTCGAAATGGCATCGCTGATCGCTGCGGAATTAAAAGCCGAACTGAAGGACGAATCGAATGAAATCTCGATCATCCAAGACGGACGCCGGCTCTTGCAAAAAATTCAAAACGAAGACTTCCAATTATTGATCACCGATTTCAAGCTGCCGGAGCTTTCGGGCTGTGAGCTTCTGGAAGAAATCCGTAAAATCAAAAATTCAGATCAGCTCGCGATTCTGATTCTCGCGGAACCCCTCGATGATGAACAGCTGGCCCGGGCGATCGAAAAGGGCGCCAATGACTTTTTATTCAAGCCCTACCAGCGCAACCATCTCGTGAGTCATGTTCGATCCCTGCGGGGTCGATTCATCCTCGACGAAGAAAAACAGGCGCTCGCGGCCGGACAATACATTTTAGGAAAGTTTCGCCTCAATCTTCATTCCTCAGATTTCTATCAGGGAGATGTGAGGACTCATCTGACCCCGAGTGAATTTAAACTATTGGAAGCATTATTCCGCCGCCGTGGAACCGTCCTGACGAGAGACCAACTGATCGAAGAAGTTCAAGGATCAGGGGTAGTAGTGATCGATCGGGCGATTGATACCCATGTATTTTCACTTCGTAAGAAGTTGGGTGAGTTTTCGAACCTCATTGAGACCGTTCGCGGGATTGGGTATCGGATTCGGACGACGGGTTAACGGCACGCGATCAAATTCTAGCGATCGGGGCAATCTATTCACATTCAGCCACATGCATATGTCGTGGCGTCATGACGTCATGACGCCACGAAAGAGTGTGAGTAAATAGTGGATTGATTGGGACATCTATCCGGTATTTTTGGCTTCGAATTTTGAGTGTTATTTCCGGATAGACTCTGACGGTTCCTTGCCTAACGCAAAAATACAATTTAGAATTCAACAATGATCCGCAAGTTAGACGCATCTTTTGCAAATGAATTAGTACCTCTGCTTTCCGACTTAGGATATCCAGATCAAACTAATGAAAAAGTAAGTGATCGAATAAACGTGTTTTTATCAAATTCAAATAGCTGGATATTTGGAGTTTTTGCAGATAACCAACTTGCCGGTTTTGCAAGTTTGAGCCTGATTCCTCTTATTCATGAGGATGGTTACCTCGGTAGGATCTCAGCGTTATCTATTAAAAAGAAATTTCAGGGTGCAGGACTAGGAAGAAAGCTTATTACACATTTAGAAGATTACGCGTTTTCAATGAATTGCAGTCGAATCGAAATTACCTCGAGTTCAAAAAGAACCTCAGATGCGCATGTTTTTTACGAAAGAGTTGGTTACAGGAAATACGATGGCGCAAGATTCCTTAAATCCAATCGTAAATAATTCTAATACTAACTATAAACGTTTTAAACTTCGGGCGCCCGAAGTGCGCCAAGTCATTTGTATGAAATAACTCCGCAAATTCCCGCGTAAAAATACAGGAAGTATTGGCCATTATATCCTGTCGATCAGAGCCCAAAAACGCGAAGGACATTCGCCGGTGGGGAATAGCCCCACAAACGAATGTCCTTCACGCATTGATCCAGTTCGCTATACGAACTTATTTTACTGACAACTTGGAACCGTAATCAAATCGTGGATCGAAAGAGTACCATTGATGTTGGTATCCACGAACTGACCTTGTCCCTCGTTCGCCATCGTTTGAAGATTGCCGATGGAGATATTGTCGTTTTCTGGTCCGAAGTAAACGCTACTGACGGTCATGAGGCTGCTTCCGTTGTTCTGAACCGAGAGTCGAAGTTGATCGACCATCGAGATGATTCCAGAAGCAACGTTGCCGTTGATATCGGTAGGTTGTCCGTCGGACATGAAGACAATCACGTAGTCCTGCTTGGTTCCCGCTTGTTCATCTGCAGTGACTTCGCTGTTGAGAGCGGCGAAGGCGGCAGAGTACGGAGTATTTCCAGAAGACGAAGTTGATTCATATTTAGTGAGCGCGCTAGAGAGTCCAGTCGCGTTTCCAAAAATGTTCAAGGTCGAACTCTTGAATTTATTTTGAACCATGTCGTATTCAGGTGAAGTGGTTCCTGAGAAGTAGCCGAAACTATAGGTCAGATTGGTATGTGAACCATAGTTTGCCAGGAAGTCCTGAATTGTTTTCACCCGATAGTAGTGATTAGGATCGGTAGTATTGGTAGAACCAGAGTTATCGATCATAAACATGATTCGCAGGTTTTTGGTGGTAGTGGAAACAGTACAAACCGGAGTTGCTGTTGGTACTGGGGTCGCACTTGGAGCTGGCGTCGCGGTAGGTGCTGGCGTCGGTGTCGGAGTTCCACCTAAGATTGGTGTTGGAGTGGGTACTGGTGTGGTCGACGGAGCGGGAGTTGCTGTGGGTGTCGGTGTTCCAGTTAAGATCGGAGTGGGGGTTGCTACTGGTGTGCCCGTAGGAGCTGGCGTTGCAGTAGGTGCCGGAGTTGGAATGACGACCACGACTGTGCCAGTCGAAGTGTCCGTTCCAGTTGAGGTTCCGCTATTGGTGTTGGTTCCGGTAGAAGTACTGGTTGAGGTACTAGTTCCGGTGAGCGGATCCGTTAGCGTCGAGGTTGATGTCGACGTCGAACTCACGGTCAAAGATACGCTTGGATCAGGTGATCCATTCGTAATCCCGAGCGTTGATGTTCCGGCGGGGGTTTCAAAGAATTGCTTATTCTCTCCGAATAAACAACCGCTCAGCGAGAGCGAAAATGAGATGAAGACGAGACTGCGTAAATACCTTTGTGTGTCCATCCTGGCCTCCTTAGGGAAATCATTTCCCAAGTCACAAAAGACTGTTATTTGCTTACATTTTATAGAATATTGTACTTGACCTAAATAGTCAACTTTTTTTGAAGGATCGGGTGAATCCAGTAATTTTGTTGATATTGAATATTCATAATAAACGGCCTGAATTTACCTATTTTTTGAGATTAAGGTAAGATGAATCAGATGAAAAAGCTTGAGGACTTAGCCTTCAATAATACGTATGTAAAATTAGGCGAGGCCTACTTTTCACGCGTCTTGCCTACGCCGATGGTGAAGCCTCAGCTCGTGGCATTCAATCCTGATGCGGCGAAACTCATCGGGCTCGATCCGAGTGAGTCTACCCGTCCTGATTTTCTCGAGTACTTTAGTGGCCAGTGTTTATTCCCGGGTTCCGACCCGGTGGCGATGGTCTATTCCGGTCATCAATTTGGAGTGCGTGTTCCTCGTCTTGGAGACGGACGCGCGATTTTGTTGGGTGAGGTCGTCGGTGAAAACGAGCAGGGAAAGCCAACGACCTGGGATTTGCAGCTGAAGGGAAGTGGGCAAACACCTTATTCACGTTTCGGCGATGGGCGTGCTGTTCTTCGCTCTTCCATTCGCGAATATCTCTGTGGGGAGGCGATGCATGCACTCGGAATTCCCACCACTCGGACTCTTTGTATTGTTGGCAGTGATGAGCAAGTGTTTCGCGAAGAGGTGGAAACCCGAGCGATGATCACTCGGATTGCCGAGAGTCATGTTCGTTTCGGATCTTTTGAATATTTCTTTCAACGAGACTCACAAAATAATTCTCAAAATCGTGAAGTTCAGCGACTCGCTGATTACGTGATCCGGGAACATTTTCCTGAAATCGAAGCCGCATTTGAACCGGGGACCGAACGTTACGGTGCTTGGCTGACCGAGGTGACGATGAGAACGGCGCGACTGATTGCAAAGTGGCAGGCGGTGGGGTTTTCTCACGGGGTGATGAATACGGACAATATGTCGATCCTCGCGCTCACTCTGGATTATGGTCCATACGGTTTTATGGAAGAGTTTGATTCTGCATTTGTTTGCAATCACTCAGACGAGAATGGTCGTTATGCATTCTTGGAGCAACCTGGTATCGGACTTTGGAATCTCAACGTGCTTGCTCACTCGCTGAGCGGAATCATGAGTCGTGATCATTTGGTTGCCGCACTCAAAACTTACGAGCCGACCTTTCATGACGAATATTTAAATTTGTTTCGCGCGAAACTCGGGCTCGTGCAAAAACACGATGGAGATGCGGGCCTGATTTCCGAACTGCTCGGATTGATGGAGCAGACTCATGTCGACTACACTAATTTTTTCCGTGCGCTCGGTAAGTTGAAAATCGAAAGCGACGATGCGAACGATAAAATATTTCACGATTTTTTTGGACTCCCACGTCAGGACTGGCGGCAGTGGGCTGAGTTGTATCGGAGTCGCCTACGTACGGAAATAATGAGAGATGGTTCAATCAAGGATCAAAATGCTGGTCAAAATACCGATCAAAACTCCTCTCGATATTCAGAGTTTGATGCAGCGAGGGAGAAACGTATGAATGGTGCGAATCCGAAATTTGTTTTACGCAATCATCTCGCCCAACGAGCGATCGATGCTGCGGTGAAGTATAGAGACTATACGGAGATTGAGAAGCTACTTCACGTTTTACGGACACCCTTCAGTGAACATGCCGGTGCCGAGTCCTACGCCCTGCCGCCGACGGGTGACGACAAGAACATTCAAGTGAGTTGTTCAAGCTGAAATCTAATCGTTTAAAATAAATTCATTCAGCAATACAGCCGCTTATCCACAAAATCCCATTGCCCCACGATTGAAATTGTGGTACTTCATTCAAGTGAAAATACTAACTTTCAAACAATTAGCCATTTTTAAGGCGCCCGATCTATTTCACGGAAGTGATTTACGGAAAGGGAAACGTAAAATTGCACGCCCGCTGGATCCGAAACGCGGGATCCATCTCGTTTTGAAATCGAGCCGGGCATGCGGTGCTGATTCTTTTTTGCAAAAAAGGCATCAAAAGCGAATTCAGCAGGTGATCGAGCACACTGCAAAAAGATATGGGATCAAAATCTATCAATACGCCAACGTCGGAAATCATTTACATCTCTTAGTGAGAACTCCGGCACGAGGGGAGTTTCAGAATTTTCTTAGGGTCATCACTGGCAAGATTGCAATCATGGTAACCCAGGCGAAAAAAGGCCAAAAAAGTGGTAAATTTTGGGATCATCTCGCCTTCACTCGGGTGGTGAATTGGGGGAAAGATTTGAAAAATCTCACGCAGTATTTTGTCAAAAATGAAATCGAAAGTTTTGGATACGGTGCTGGGTTCGCTAAAGAGTTAGTGAAGCGTGGCTATTTGATTACGAAACTTTCAGCCGGGTAAACTATCGGCTACCGTTTAAGGTGATGCGAAATCGCCTATTGTTTATTTTGTGCATCAATTTTTGCTTTGTACACAGGCGGGCTATTTCAAAATCACGGAACGAAAAAAACCGTCTTGCGTAAATACTTTTGCGTTTTTGAGCGTGATGGTTTGGTCACCATTCGTGACGAGGGCTTCGATGCCGGCTTGATTCACATCCCCGTTGAATTCAACCACCGCTTGGGTCGGGTCGAGTCTGGCGTGCGTGGGCTCCATGAAAAGTGAAGGAGTTGCCGTGAGGAGTGAACACGGAAAGACTTGGACTTGATCTGCATTTTCAGCAGACCAAACTCCAATTGCCTTACCAGCAATGCTGACGGAGAGTTCGCCCTTGTTGAGATGGATGTTTTTTAATTGGAGGGAACACTCAGCTTCCGGCTGCGAAGACTCGGTTTTGCTGGAAGTCGATGATCCTGAAAGAAGAGGGCTGGCTGTAGTGAGCAAATTGTTTTTTGAGAGTTCGCGGGTCCAGATTGGCAGGAGCATGACTGGAGTAGTGGCGCCGACATTAAAAGGTGCACCTAAACTCACGGTAACGACTTCCTTGCCGGCGAGGCTCGTCAGACCATAGGCCTTTGTCACGAGATCGCTTTCACAAGAATAAACGCCGATAAAGTTTAGGGATGAGGGTAGCGAGCGAAAAAAAGAAGTGGGAAATTCTCCACGAACGGAATCATAAAGGCGTCCATCGGTGTCCGCGTGGGCCATCACGATCATTCCTGCACTTGGATTTGTTCTCATCGCCTGCAAGATCTCACCCCAATTGTTCACTGCTACTCGTTTCCAATTTGGGTGTTTGCGAATTGCTTTTCGGGCCATTTTATTGGCCAACGCAGATTCCTGATGACGATAAGATTCGAGTGCCGCGGTTTTTTGGTTCTGAAGATCGGAGAGCTCTGCAGGGGTCCAACCGATCGATTTGGCAGTGGCAACACATTCTTCTGCCGTGCTGTTCGCCAGGAGGGTGCGGATTCTGGAGTAAGTTCTTTTTTGCTGCTGGGAAATGTTTTTGAGGATCGCTTTGTCTTCACGCGTGAAAGGAGCTTCGCGCCCGAGTGAGAATACCGTTACCTCTGAATCTCTCGCCGAAGTGGGAGCGACGATTTCTAGGTGCTCGACTTCGCGTGTATCGATGAGGGCTTCGCGATCAAAAATGAGTTTGAAGGCGAGTTTGAAAGGGGAGAGTTTTGCCAATTCGAGTTTTGTTTTTTGTTCAACGAGTTGTTGGCAAGTAGTCAAAACGTCATCGGCGCGGGCCTTTGGAGCCCACGCCGATAAACAAATGAGAAGTGTGACTAATGCTGAGGATAGTCTACACATAGTGAATTATTGAAGGTCGTTTACGAGTTGAGAAAATAGAGCTGGATTGTCCATCTCCACGTTAGAAGCTTGAAGAGCTTGGCTGAGTTCTGCCGCGGTCACATTCACCATAATTTTTCCATCAGCGCCTGCTTTTGCAGTCAATGCTTTCTCTTTAATGAGGTGAGCAGTGTCGGCAGCAACTGAATTGCTCATGCCAAGGCCTTGATATTTGTTCATGAGAGCAGCAATCAATGCATCCTTATTCATGGATCCATCGGTATCTGCTAGAATGATGAGCCCGAGGCTGTCGTAGATCGCACCGATAATGATGAGAACCAGACCTGCGCCGTAAGCCGGGCAAAGGATAATTCCTGCGTTTGCGCTTGGCGCTTGAGCCATAGAGCCTGCAGATAATACTGCACCGATTGATAATACTGACACTAGTTTTTTGATTTTTTTCATAGTTTTGTTCCTGAAACACTTTCTCCTATACCTAGGACTAAATTTGGACTCATTAGTCTCATGTTTCCGGCCCCTAGTCAATGAAATATGTTAATCAATGAACCCGACCTTTAATGTAAAACTGCCGAATTTACGAGAATTTGTCCTATTTTTACTGAGAAGGAACTTGACTTTAAATAGAAATTATTTAATAATTACGCCCACTCCTATGTTTTTTTTCGTGCTTCTATCGCTGTTGTTTCAAGGATCACCCGTGCAGGCTCAGGCCCAAGTTCGGCCCCAGGCCCCAGAGGCGATCGGGTACCCCGTTTTTTTGAAAAATCAGTGGAGCAAACTTGAATTTAAGTTAGCTCCTCCGAATGATTTGTTTCCCCTTGTTTCGGACGACCGCAGTTGGCTGAATGCTGGCGCGGACCCAGTGCAGAGAAACCAAGAGATCAATCGCCGCTATTTTCAGCTCGGGGTGGATCTCAATCATTGCATGAATCCAAACGATGATCGTCCCATTGGCAATTGGTATATCTTTGCAACCTGGGCGTCGGTTTCTGCTGGCGACGTGATCAACGGGAATAAGTTCGACCCCAAATTTTCATATCTTTCGTCATACACCAGGGCTTATCAGCACGGACGGATGTCGGCGGAAGAATTGACTGTAGATTCCCGTTTTGATGAAGCGATTCAATTCGCTAATTTTGCAGTGAACGGGCTGGGTCTCAAACAGTGGAGCCGAATTCAAGCTTACACGAATGAGCAGGTAAAAATTTTTGCAGAGACCAATTATCAAATTGCAGCTGAAATGATTCCGGTTGGGCAGGAGTTTTTGAATTTATTTTGTTCGCCATCGAGTGCAGACGCCAAAGAGCAGTTTTTTTACCGATTCAATCCAGACGAAGAGCTTCTACAGAAGGCATTTCAGCATTACGCCGAAGCCTTAGCAGAAAAAAATACGAAATTACGTTATGAAAAGATTCTGCTCGCCTCAATCGAGCAGGTTTTTTACGAACAAGCACGAGTTCAAAAGAACTTGGAACGTTCTCTGATCAGCCCTTTGATTCCGAATCAAATCCTTGGGCCTAAGACCTTGACGAAGACCGCCGGGTTTTACTTTGGACAGCAGGGAGTTAAATTGCACCGCGACCTCAAAGTGGTGACCCTCGCCCCTGAGCTGAAGAAGATCGAAAATCCGGACCTCGTGGCAATTTTTCATTCGCTGGGATTGACGGCGAACAACCCCGGAAGGTTTTACCGGGGCTCGGCATGTAAGAATTGGGCAGACCTCGCTTGTCGGAAACAATTTCTAGCTCCTCTTTTTCGGGAGTTGCTGGTGGACGAACCGGATCTATATGAATTTTCAAAATGAGTCTCTGGTGTCTTTCCCTCGTCAGATGGTCGTAGATTGGTTTCTGCGTCCAGGCGCCTTCGCTAGACTGACGCCACCCTTTGAAAAGATTTCGGCTACCGGACCGGTACCCGCCGTCAGCGAGGGAATGGTGAACACTTTTAAGCTTTGGGTAGGACCCTTGCGTTTCGATTGGAAATCCATTCATCACCTGGAAAAAAGCCAGGATTTTACGGACATTTCCTTGAAGGGACCGTTCTCCCAGTGGAAACATCACCATCAATTTTTTGTGGAGAAAAATAGCACGAGACTCCGCGATCACATCGAGTGGAGTGGCCCGCTGCTGCCTGCGCTTAGTCCTCTATTTAGCGGCAAGGTGAATCGGACCTTAGAAAAAACCTTTCAATTTCGGGAACGTCGTTTGCGCCACGATTTGGGTCGCCATGAAAAATTTTTGGATCAACCCAGATTAAAAATTGGAATCACCGGTGCGAGTGGTGTCATCGGATCGGCCCTGTCGGCGTTTCTGTCGACGGGTGGCCATGAGGTAAAACATTTTGTTCGACGAAAAGGTGCGAGCGAACAGGAAATTTACTGGAATCCAAAAACACAGGAGATTGATCTCGAGAAAGTTCGAACCTTGGATGCGGTCATTCACCTCGCGGGAGAAAACGTAGCTGGGCATCGTTGGACTCCCGATTTTAAAAAAGAAGTATTGGACAGCCGTGTTTTGGGTACCTCATTGATTGCAAAAACCCTGGCGAGTTTGAAAGACAAACCACGAAAACTCATTTCGACCTCCGCAATTGGAATTTATTCGGGCGGATTTCTCGGAGAAGTCTGTGAGGCCTGGGAAAATGCGCTGGAGCCTGCTCGAAACCAAGAGCATTTGAAAGTGACGATTACGAGGATCGGAGTGGTGCTCACTTCAAAAGGTGGCGCCCTCAAGGAATTGACTTTGCCGACGCTACTCGGTCTAGGTGGGAAGTTGGGGAGTGGGCAGCAGCCCATGAGTTGGATTTCTCAGGATGATGTATTGGGAGCTTTTTTGGAAATTCTCATGAACCCGGAAGCGAGCGAAAAAATATACGATCTAGTATCTCCCCAACCGATTCTACAAAGCGATTTATCCAAAACCTTATCAGAAGTTCTTCATCGTCCGCATTTTTTCACCATTCCAAAATTGGCGATCAAAATGGCGCTAGGACAGATGGGACAGGAAGTGCTTCTTTCCGGACAAGAAGTATTTCCCGTCGGATTGCAGAAATTAAACTTCAAGTTTGAGTTTAGTTTGCTTGAGGATCTTTTGAGATTCGAACTCGGGAAATCACCCAAAAAGAAAACAAGAGAAGCATAAACTCGATCTGATTTTGTGAAACCGGGCCCGAGGGGCCGTCGTCATCGTGCTTTGACTTCCCCAGAGTGCTGCCGGCAGCAGCAATGGTACTACAGCCAAAAACTCCGGAACCACCGAGTTCATTTCGCGGATAGAGATAAGTTACTCCGTCGACGTCGTCTTTCGAGAGATTCAAGGTCGTTTTGAGTGAGGCATCGAAATACATCAGGGCATTGGTATCGGACGAATGACCAAATCCGATGCTATGCCCGATTTCATGGGCCATGAGTAAACTCAAAATCGAAGTTGGAATATTTGAAATGATGTCGGTCTTTCCCACTTCTGCGTTCAAATATAATACAGCGTAGTCGATGTGCCAATTTGCATCCACGGCTCCAACGCTGGCTGCCGCGGGAGAAAAATTTCCATCTAAACCGGTATCGGCCGTGTAGGCAGTGTCACAAACGATGACGGGATTGCCCGCGGTGGTTTGAGCTTTGGCTGCGGCTGCAGTGGTCGTGACGGCCGTTCCGAGTTTTAGTTCGAGTGAGGAGGATGGAACCCCATTCCAAACATCGAGTGCAGATTGAACCGCGGCGGTGAGCGTACTCACGGAAACACTCGCAGGACAATTACTAAAGTTATAATCGAAGGTGACGGTCGATGTCGTCCACGCACCGAGAATCTTTTTGTTGGTGCTATCGTAATTGAGCGTAAATGCATTCGCGGATTGAACCAGAGTGAAAAGCAAAGTCGCCAATAAAATTCTGAGAGATTTACTTTTCATTATAGAACTCCGTAACTGAGAGACACCATCAGATTGAATGCACGTCGAGTGGAAAGAAGTCCGGTGACCATCGCCTCGGCCGCCAGTTTAAAGTTGAAAATATCCCGGTCTACCCCGACATCTAGCATGAGCAATTTTGAAGATGCGCTCGTGGAAGGCAATCCGAACACGGCGGTGCTGGTTCCGTTGTTGAGGGTCGCGGTTCCGCCAGATCCTGAAATGCTATAAATTAAAAGTCCTGGGCCGGCGAATACATCGAAAAGGCCGAAGGAGCTTTTTAAGCGCACGGCGATCGGAAGCAGATAAGATTTTTCATTTGTATCGGCCGATTTATTCCCCAGTGGGGTATAAGCGATCATCGGAGATAGGTGCCATGCGCCTAAAAAAGAAAAATCGCCGATGAGTTGAACATCGGTGTAATTGGCGGTGAAGAGTCCGGCTGTCCCGGTATCGGAACTGGTTTCGCGACCCACATCCTGGGAGATCATCCCTAGGCCAAGATAAATGGTTTTTTCGGCGCCAAAATGGGCTTCAGCGGGCTGGACTACCAGTAGCGTCACGAGCACGGAAAAGATTCTTAAAATTGCCATATTTCAGGCATACTCAAGGGCCAGATGAGAGTCAATTAATTAGTGTGATGACGACTGTTCCTGAATTGGAACGCATCCAAATCATTTTCTTGGCATTCCGTCGCACTTATCTTTAAAATAACTGGATGAAATTAAAACTGTGTTTCCTCGCTGTTCTCTTCGCGTTTCCAACACCACTATTTTTGAGCATGGCCCTCGCCGATGAAAATGCGAATCCTCAGAAACATGCTGCACCGGCGGAAAATGACGAGCAGACTTCCGACGGCGTGGCGAATCTACAAATCAATCCACTGGGATTAATTTTTGGTGAGTTGGACATGAATCTCGATTTTGGCGTTACGTCTTCCATCACGGTTGGGCCGACCTTCAGCGCTTTGAATGCCTCGGTCGATGATGGGCAAGGAGATGTCGTTTCTATCAAATCGATTTCCTATGGAGTTCGATCAAATTTTTGTTTAAGCGGTACTCGTTTCCGCGATAGTTGGTACCTCTCTCCCGCATTTTATTACATGCCAGCAACCGTGAACCAGACAGTTAGTGGAGATAGTTTTTCGGCTACCTTACATATCTTTGAATTGAGGGCCCTCGTTGGCTATCAGTGGGTTTGGAATTCCGGATTTAATATCAAGCTCGGTGGTGGAATCGCCTATTATAGCGTCGGTAATTCCGTCGTCGTCACCAATTCAGCGGGTACCAGCCAAACGGCGCAGGTTCCGACCTTTAGTGGCCTGATGCCGGCCTTAGAGTTTGGTTTAGGTTGGGTTTTTTAAGACATTGAGATAGGCTAGTCGTATGGGCCTAGGACACTCACATTCTCATGACCATTCGCACGACCACGATCACTCCCATGGTCATTCTCATGCCCATGGAAAACCGAATTTCAATAAGGCCTTTTTCTTCGGGATCAGTCTCAATATTACTTTCGTGGTGATCGAAGTTTTTTACGGACTCATCTCTCATTCGCTCGCCTTACTGGCAGACGCAGGCCATAATTTAAGTGACGTGCTCGGACTCATTCTCGCCTGGGGCGCAAGCTATCTCGCGACCCAGAAAATGGGGAAACGATTTAGTTACGGACTGAAAAGTTCGACCATCATGGCTGCCTCTCTCAATGCGGTTTTCCTTTTGGTGGCCCTTGGTGGAATTATTTGGGAATCGATTCAGAGATTCATGAATCCGAATCCCATCGAAGCGAATACGGTCATGGCCGTCGCTGCAGTGGGGATTTTGGTCAATGGGATTACTGCCTGGCTCTTTGTGAAGGGTAAGGACGACGACCTCAATATCCGAGGCGCATTTCTCCACATGTTAGGAGATGCACTCATTTCCGCAGGTGTGGTGGTTGCCGGATTTGTTTATCTGAAAACGAATTGGCTCTGGCTCGACCCAACCGTGAGTATTGTGATCAGTATCCTCATTGTGATGGGGACGATCGGATTATTAAAAGAGTCGCTCAGCCTCGCTCTCCATGCGGTACCGAGAGGGATCGACATCGAGGAAGTGAAGCATTTTCTCGAGGGCCAATCTCATGTGGTGAAGGTTCATGACCTTCACGTTTGGGCGATGAGCACTACCGAGACCGCACTCACTTGCCATCTCGTGGTTAATAATCCGGAAGAATTTTCAGCACAGGGCGGATTGCTCGCGGTCACCCACGAATTGGACGAAAAGTTTCACATCGAACATTCCACGATTCAACTCGATCGCGTCGAACACGAAGAGCACTGTGTTCATGATTGTGATGAATGAGTTTCCTAGATTTCGCCCCTGAATTTAAAGAACGCAAAATACGCACCCATCGTCAGTAAAATCGAAGTGGCGAAACTCAGGTAAAAATTCAATTGGCGCTCCAAAAATAAATGGAGGGCGATAAAAAATACAAACGAAGGCAGGATGAAGATCAGTGTTTCTTTCGAAACCGCCGAGACTTTTGATGCGTCGTGAGTTTCAAACCAGATCCAAGACAAGGCGATGAGGGAGGTGACCGGAAGTGAAAGGATGAGTCCGCCCATCTTTCCGGATTTTTTTCCGACTTCACTCACTGCCCAAATCATGATCCCACTGACGAGAATTTTGAAAATTGCCATACTATTTTTGACCTGAGTTGAATGCGGTGATGGCGAACCCGGTAGGAGTCGAACCTACGACCTACAGCTTCGGAAGCTGCCACTCTATCCAGCTGAGCTACGGGTTCGTAACGAGTGAACTGTTGATTACTTAGCCTTACCGTAAACCAAGCTGGCCGCGATGCCAACTACAACGAACTGAATAAATCCAAAACAGATCCAGGCAAGGGTCAGGACGACTGGATAAGGCGCCACAGCATGCATCACAAAGTGCTGGCCCATATCGATCCCGCCCAATAACAAGCCGTAACGGACGCCTTCCATGATCCCGGTACTGCGATAGCCTTGTGCGAAAATAAGGGAAAAGAAGAAGGCGATGATGAATTCGCCGAAGAACATGTGGCCGTGATAGGCCATCATTTCGCTTTCTGGGCGCCAAAGTGATGCGGTTTCAAGATAAAGGTTTTTGAGGAGGATTCCATGGATGATGAAATCGGTCGCTACGATCGCGATAAAGACGACTAAGGTACAGATCAGTAGTTTTTTAAAATTCATGGGTCCTTTCGGGGTCGGAGATAAAGTAGAACAGTTTCAATAAGCTGTCTAGCAGCACCTTTGCTGCAGAGGGTTAAGTTGGAAAAACTTTGATTTTATGGTGGGCATAATGGCAAAAACCTTGGTAAAAATAGGGAATGAAAACTAGGAAGACCGCACCATTCGTTTTTGGGTTCCTTTCCGTGATGGCTCTCTCGTCTCTCGCTCAGGCACAGACTGTTTTGGTGAATGCTCCTCCTCCGTTTCCCCAGAGCTCCATGGGCGACACTAATTTTCAAATTCTCTATCTCGGAAATGCCAGTGGAACTCCCACCAGCGGATCAGTCCCTCAGGGCTTTCGTTTTATCAATACGACACCGGTGACGAACTCGAACCCGGAAAACCTGATTTACCTAGACGTCAGCACCAGCCAGAATTTTACCCTCAAGCCAGGAAACGTAATTGCCGTGACCCTCACCACCATGGGCGCCGGTAGTGAAGTGAAGCTTTCCGGAGCAGGCATCGCCGCTGGGACATCGGCTCCGCCATCCTGTGCGGTGAGCGGAAACTGTTTTCCGATCGGCCTAAACGGTGCTGCCTACTATACCGCGGGCAGCGTACTCCGGGTGTCCTTCTCTCTGGATAATCTCTGTGTATCGATGGGCACCTCTCCATTTTGTTCTTCTCTCGCGACGATGAACAACGCGACCTACACCATGCCGATGAAAGTTACTTTTGGAGTGGTGGGCATCACCGCGACCAACGCTTCGGATGTGACCAATAGTACGATGAGTGCGAACAACACTTTCATCTTCGGTATCACGGATCCGAAATAGAATAGGTGTCGGACACCTTTTTGATGCTGCCCGCGTTATAATTCTGCTTTTAAATTAATAGCAGATCCGCGTTTCCAATTATTGTTAGTCGGTAAAAAATTTTTCTTTTTCAAACCTCTTTGAATCGACTCTTCGAGTTCTTTTTTAAAAGGCTGATTCAACCAATCCAAAAAGTATTTCACGTTGTCTTCTGGAATAATTGAGAGAGTTTCGTTAAGCGGAAATAGTTGAAATAGTGGGTTCTGTTTTTTTAAAATTCCGGCTAGCGAACTCATCGCATAATCTTCGACATTTTTTACTAATCCAGCTCTTACGGGATTTCGGTAAACATATTTTAATGCGTAATCGAAATATCCATCTGTATTGATCAATGACCAGTGATATCGAGCTCCAAAAACCCGTCCTGTCCGTCCAGTTTTCATATTCATGGTCCTGGTAACCGACGCCATAAATTTTTGCATCACCACGCCAAGATCCTCTCCGGGAGTGCTTAGTAAAAGGTGGAAGTGGTTGGGCATTAATACGAAGGAATGTATCTTTACATGAAATTTTTCTGAAATCTTGGCGAGATTAAGACTAAATATTTCCCATGTTTCCTCTGGAGATGGGTAGAAAGTTTCGCGGTTATTGCTTCTGGCTGTCACGTGATAGGGATGGGCGGTAGATCTGATTAAATTCTTTCTTGGCATATCGGATTTGAAATGCTAGACGCATGCCACCTCAAAAAGGTGTCCGACACCAAAAAAAAAAGCCCCGGTGATTGCTCACCGAGGCTTTTGAAATATTCTCTGATCGTAGTCTATTGATTAACCAGGTAACCAATCAACTGATCGGCTGCCAAGCTACCGAAACCGGAAGCTGCATCCCAACCTTCGCCTGCTGGATAACCGTTGTTACCCGTAGTCACGTCGTGGAGGTTTGTCGCTTTGTCGGAAGCACTCATTGCGTAGATCGCAGTATTGATAAAGCCTACTGAACCTTTGCCTGCGTTTGCACGCGCTTCGTTCACGAGAGCGAGGAAGCCTGCCCATTGTGGAGCAGCCATCGATGTTCCACCGATCGTTAACCATTTTGGAGTTCCATCTGGGTATTGAGTCCAAATTTGTTCACCAGTGGTTTGATCCGCGTTGAACGCCACATCCGGCATAGAACGTTTATTGTATGGAGACTGGAAGTTCGCCTGGTAAGCAGGAAGGTCGTAGAGCTTGCTCACGCCGCCGCCGCCATCACTCCATGCGCTTTCATTCAATTTTCCAGAAGAGTCGAGTTTGAATGAAGTTCCGCCCACTGCAAGAGCGTAGGGCTCAGTTGCTGGCCAGTCTGCAACCTTGCTACCGTTTTGGCAACCATCTGCACCGCTATCGCCAGAAGCAACGAGGATCGTTACCCCTTGAGCGGCAGCACGAGCATAAAGCGCGTCCATCGTCGCTTGGTGATCCGGAGTCACTTGATCTTCACAAGTTCCCCAGCTGTAGTTCACGATTTTCGCGCGGTTGTCATCCAAGATCGCGGTGAACAATGCTGCTTCACCGGCATCTGAGTTTTCATTCGAAGCAAATACGTGAATCGAAGAGCCT
>Ga0206918_1027_pt1 | contig 42945 bp, 25 predicted proteins | sample Alteio_BWOrgHeat_69_FD_152950 | JGI IMG/M metagenome (GOLD analysis project Ga0206918, IMG submission 152950) | Enriched cells from forest soil in Barre Woods Harvard Forest LTER site, Petersham, Massachusetts, United States -... | ecosystem: Environmental > Terrestrial > Soil > Temperate forest >... | reverse complement strand
TCTTTCAGAGCAGGATAATCTTCCGTCTCCTGAAGGATTTCCATCTGAAGGTAATGCCCGTTTATATGCGCATCCGTTAGTTGGAACAATTTTTTCAAATATTGAAGCGCTTCCGGATAGCGCTTTTGATTCTTCAAAAACCTGGCATAATAAAAGAACCCTTCAGGATTTGTTCCCTGACTGTTTAAGATCCCGTTTTTTAGAAAACTTTCGGCTTCCTGTGGTTTGCCTTCAGCTTCCTTCAGAATGCCCATATTGATATGGAGGTAAGAGTAGTAAGGCCAGCGTTGCAAACCTTTTTCAAAATAACTTTCTGCTCCCGGATAGTCTCCTCTTCCCATCAGAATGAGGCCGTAATTCATTTGTCCTCGTCCGTTACCAGGACTTTTAATAGTTACATCTTTCCACAACGATTCTTCCGTTGCCCAGATCTTGTTTCGCTGCCAGGTTCCCCAGGCGCAGGCACCTAACAGAAAAATTGCAGCGACGTATGCAGCAGGCCTTACCCCGGCGGTTGTAGAGGACAGCCTGCGAACGAGTAATGTAAGTGCCCACGTAATACTGATAACCAGACCGATGTAAGGAAAGAACAGGCGGTGGTCGTTCATCACCTCGGCCAGAGGCACTGTACTGCTGGGAAGCAATGCCAGCAGAAACCAGCAGAGGCCAAAAGCAATTGGACGAGAAGGCCGTTGCATGGAAAGGCCGTAGATCGCCACCAGGAAGGTTGCAAGAAAAGCAAAACCAACCAGGCAACGGATATTCCAGATACTAGTAAAGGTTACCCAATCGGTATCGGCACTCAGATCAATCGGGAAGAAAAAGGTGGTGAAATAACGCAGTATCACATAAGGTTGAGTAATGAAATAACCAAATGCAGAGGTACCTCCAGCGCTCCAGGTTGCAGGCTCCATTTTCCGGACGAAGAGATACATCGCGGCGCAAAGGAGGAATGCCGGAACCGTCTTTTTTCCAACCTTCCAGCTCTTACTCAGCAGTGTGTCAAAGCCAGAGTGTTCTTCAAAAAACAGGATATACACAAAGAGGATCGGAGCAAACATTACGGCTGTTGGCTTAGCAAGAGAGCCTATTGCTACAGGGACCAGGTAAATAAAATACTTTCTGCTCACAGCAGAGCAGGTATACAATGTGAATCCTAAAACAACAAAAAATGTGGATAACGTGTCAGAGCGGGAAATGATATAGTTGATGGTTTCGGCATTTGCAGGATGAAGCAGGTACCAGGCTATTGCAAAGAGGGAGGAGAGGGTGTTCTTTTCTTCCGGCATGCATCGCTTAAAAATCAGCTGAAAGAAAAAGAACATCAAGAGCCCCTGAACGAGAAACCAGATAAAGGTGCTTACCTGAAACCAGAATGGATCAAGCTTGCCTCCCAGGGCATAATCCACTGCCAGTGTGGTGGACACGAGTGGTCGGTAGCTTTGATTTGGGGGGAGGGAGCTAAAGGTAGTTCCGTCTTTGTAAAATTTGGGAATGTTATGCAGGTCGCGAATATACCCGTTGTTTACGATGGTATGCGAATCGTCAAAATGAAAGCCGTTGTGAAAGTGATTGGAATAGCTCAAGAAAACCGCAAAGAATGCGAACAGTAGTAACCCCGTAGTTTTAACTGTTCCGGATGTAAAGGAGTCTTTTAGTGTCGGCATTCGATTATTTTTTCTTCAATACTCCTTCTGCCCAGGCCAGGTTGTTCTTGGCCAGCTGGAAATTAGGGTTGGCAGCCAGTGCTTGTTTAAAATAAGGTACCGCCTGAGCAAAATCACCCTGTTGGCACCAGGCAAATCCCAGATCATTCAGTGCCACGTCATTACCCGGTTTAAGATTAACGGCGGTCTGAAACGAGCGAATGCTCTCCATGTAATTTTTGGCATTCAGTGCAGTCAGACCGGCTGCAACAAGCGATTGAAAGCGCACCTCCACGCTATCCGAAACAGGTGGCTGAATAACTGTTTGTTGTTTTTCAGGTTCTACTGCTTCCATTGGTTTGTTTTTTAAAACCAGGTATACAAGCGGGAAAACCAGCACGGCAATAGACACGTAAAGTGCCCAGGTACGGTTGGGTGTTTGCATGGTCCTAAATTACAAAAATACATACAAGCATCACCTGCCGGAGCGAGCAGATAAACGCTAAATTTGGCGTCAAGCGATGACCTTTCAAAAACATATACGGCTTCTTTCCTTTCTGAGTCTGCTCCTGATATCTGCATGCCGTATCGTCTCAGATTTTCCCAAGTCGGAAGGATTCAGCATGGCGGCAGATGAAGGCGTGTATTTCCGGCAAGGACAAGTGGTTAAATCCGAAGGATTGGCGGGATACAAACACTTGCTGAAGGATTACCTGGGAGACGAAAACCTGCAACTGTATCCCGGTCCCCTCCGGGTCTTGCATATCGGTTTCGTATCGGTTGCACTTTGTTTTCACAACGGCATCACGTCACTAGCAACCATTTCTTTGTGTTGGTTCATTTGTCTTTGTCTGATATGTTGGCATTTTATCAGGAAACTCTGGGGCGAACGTCTGGCATTTACGACATGCAGCTTATTGTGTTTTGCGCCTTTGCTTTCCGGCATGGCCAGAAGGGCGCTAATGGACTCGGAAGTGGCTTTTTTCTCCTTGTTAGCCCTTTTTCTGTTGTTGGCGTATTGTAAAACCCCCAGCCGGTCAAATGCCATCGGATTATTGCTGGCGTTGACAGCATGCCTGTTATTGAAAGAAACGTTGCAGGTAATTTATCCGTTCTTCCCTGCCTGTCTCTTCTTTGCCTATTGGCAAGGGCGCTTGCTCCGGGTGCTTCCTATATTCGTAATCACTGTTGTGCCGGTGTTGATCGCAGGACTGGCATATATCTTCCTTTTCGGAGGCCTGCAAGGCCCGGCCATGGCTTATCAATTAATGGGTGTCGTTAATCTGCAACACCCCATGCCGTATGTGCGTGATTTCGGTTCAGGTCCCTGGTATCAGTATTTCATTGACTTTTTCCTGCTATCTCCCGTAGTTTCAATTGGGTTTTTTCTGGGTACGGGCCTGTTTCTAGGAGAAAAAGGAGAAAAAGACTTTTCCACAATATGCCTGTTGGGATACATGACCTGGTTAATATTGACGCATGTGTTCATACCCAAAAATATCCGGTACGCTATCAGTCTGGAGCCGATTTATGTTCTAATGACTTCCTTATTTCTGTTAAAACTTACTAGCAGGATTGGACCGGTACGTATCAGAAATCTGATACTCGGTTTATGTGTGGCAGGTATCGTCCTTCTTGAACTGGGTACTTATCAACACTTCTTCATTGAGGCTAACATGTACGACCCGGTGTCAGCTAATTTGCTGAAAGCGATGAAGATGATCCCTTAGTTAGCTGTTATTTAGTCCAAATTGCGGTTATCCCGATCGGGATTGCGTCTTCCTCAATCGGGATTGCCGCTGTTATGACTCCCTCTTTCTTTCTGGCCTCAATATCAACAGACTAGCTTAAATCATTGGAAAAATAATATTTCCAATAGTGCCCCGACTTCCCTTATCTTTGCGCCCAATTATGGCCCTTTTCAGTTCAACAGACAAAGATGGTAAGGACATGTCCTTCCTCGATCACATCGAGGTATTGCGTTGGCATTTGGTTCGCTCTGCGGCCGTCGTGCTGATTGTGGCCGTAGTCTTGTTTTGTTACAACAACATTGTATTTGATGTGATTATTTTCGGACCGAAACAACCTGATTTTATCAGTTACCGGGCCCTTTGTAAATTGTCACACCTGTTTCTCCACAATGATTCCATGTGTATCGGTCAGTCGCACTATGAGCTCATCAACCTTGAGCTGGCCGGCCAGTTTACGACGCACATCTGGATTTCCCTGGTTGGTGGTATCGTATTGTCAGTTCCTTACCTGGTCTGGGAGCTCTGGCGTTTTATCAAGCCTGCCCTGAAACTCAAAGAGAAAGTAGCGGCCAAGGGTTTTGTGTTTTATGCTTCCATGCTTTTTCTGATGGGTATTCTGTTCAGCTATTTTGTAATTGTACCCCTGACGGTGAGCTTCCTCGGATCCTACCAGATGAGCACACTTGTAGAGAACCGTATTTCCATGGACTCGTATATCTCTCTGGTTACGACACTCACACTGGCTATGGGGCTGGTATTTGAACTTCCGATTGTTGTTTATTTTCTCACTAAAATAGGATTGCTAGGCCCTGCCTTTATGAAGACCTACCGCAAACATGCCATTGTGGTGATATTGATTGTGGCTGCTTTCATTACGCCCTCTCCGGACATTACTTCTCAGTTGTTGGTTGCATTTCCTTTGTTTGTGCTTTACGAAGTCAGTATTATTGTATCCAAGCGCGCTGACAAGAAGCGAGCAGCCGTTTAAAAGAGATTCGGGCACATAGCCGCGTTCCCTTTTTCATTACCTGATTCACGCATACCCAACCTTTTTTCACATGTCAGATACCGTCCAAGAATTCAACGAGTACCGGGAAAAGATGAACGAAAAAATCCTTTCCGCAGATAATATCGTGCTGAAACGTCTCTTCAATCTGGATACCAACACCTATATGGAAGGAGCACTTCCGGTGAAGACCAAGGAAATGCTTGGTCTGGTGGCTTCCATGGTACTGAGGTGTGATGATTGTATCCGTTATCACCTGGGTAAATGCAAAGAGAACGGAATCACCACGGCTGAAATTTTTGAAGTGTTTGCCATTGCAAACATCGTAGGCGGAACCATAGTAATACCTCATACCCGCAGAGCGGTGGAATATTGGGAAGCGTTGGATAACAAGTAGGCTATGCGTACTCAGAACGGTTGTGTCTTTAATCTACCCCTTAAAACGCTCCCGGTGTTCCGTTACTTCTCTTTCTGGTTCTCATTCTGTTTTCTCACCACCTCCGTCCTCTCAGCGCAGACTACCATAAAGGGCAAGATCATCGATGGGGAAAGCAATGAAGGAATCCCTTTTGTAAATGTATTGCTCCTGGGTACTACCCAGGGTACCACCAGTGATATTGACGGGAATTATTCGCTCACGGCAACAGTTCCGGCTGATTCCATTGCCGCATTCTACCTGGGTTATTTCAGGGTGGTAAAAGCAGTACGCAAAAGCCCTTTCCAGGAAATCAATTTCGTCATGCGTCACCAGACGCGATCCATACAGGAGGTGGTTATCCTTCCGGGTGAAAATCCCGCGCATCGCATTCTCCGAAAAGTGATTGCATACAAAGACACCAACAACCGGGAAAAGCTTTCTTCTTATGAATACGAAGTGTATAATAAGATTGAATTTGACCTGAAGGACCTGCCCAAAGAAATGCAGAAATGGAAAATATTGAGGCCTGTTAAAGTGGCGTTCGACCATATGGACAGTACCGTGGCCAATGAAAAGCCTCAGCTCCCCATCATGATTTCTGAAGCGGTCTCGGATTATTATTACCGGAGCAATCCGGTAGTGAAGAAAGAAATCATAAAGGCCAACAAAATTGCAGGGTTAGAGCAGAAAAGCATATCCCAATTTATGGGCGACATGTACCTCGATGTTAACCTGTATCAAAATAATATCCTGGTGTTCGGGAAAAGTTTTGTCAGTCCCATTTCTGACAATGGCTTGTTATACTACCGGTACTACCTTATAGACAGTACCAACTTGAACGGGCACAAATGCTTTCAGATTCAATTTTTCCCCCGGCGCAAACAGGAACTTCTCTTTGCTGGTAACATGTGGATTGCAGACAGCTCCTGGGCGGTAAAGCGGCTGCAGATGAAAATTGTGGAAGATGCCAATATTAACTTCATCAATCAGCTGAGTGTGAATCAGGAATACGAGGTGGTCGATGGGCACTGGATGCTGGTTAGAGACCACCTGTTTACCGACATGTATATCCCTGCTCAGAAAACCGGTATATACGGTCGTAAAACAGCTACCTACTCCCACATCAAAGTTGATAAACCCCAAGAATCAGATTTTTACAGACGGACTGATAACCTCCAGGTAAGTGACGACCTGAATAAATCAGACGCCTACTGGAGAAAGGCCCGGCCAGATTCGCTCTCGCGGAATGAACAAGGCATATACCAGCTGATGGATACTATTCAGAAATTGCCTGTTTATAAAACCTGGTATGATGTCATTATGATGCTGGCCAAAGGCTATAAACCGATGGGGAATTTCGAATTCGGGCCCTATTACAATGTGTTTAGTTCAAACAAGATTGAAGGAGACAGGATACGGATAGGCGGGCGTACCAGCGACAAGTTCAGCAAATGGTATGAACTGAACGGATACTGCGCGTATGGACTGCTCGATCAGAAATTTAAATACCGTATCGGGTACCGGATGTTCTTGACCAAGAAACCCCGTCAGCTTGTAGGCATTTCCTATAAATCGGATTATGAATTGCTCGGGCAGAGTCAGAATGCATTTACCCAGGACAATATTTTTGCTTCCTTGCTCCAGCGCTCTCCCATTAAGAACATGACCAACGTACAACAACTGGAAACCTGGTATGAGCGGGAGTGGTTCACCGGTTTCAATACGAAAGTGTTTCTGGTGAACAGAACGATGACTCCTATTTCTGATTTCTTGTACCAATACACCACGCGGGATGCGATCGTTATAACAAAAGATTATATTAAGACTACCGAACTCCGTTTCGTGGGTCGTCTGGCCTGGAATGAAAAATACATTGATGGTACCTTTTCGCACACACCTACCGGAACCAAGTATCCCATTTTGCAAGTGATGTATACCAAGGGTTTCAAGAATGCTTTTCAGAGTGACTATAGCTACCAGAAATTGGCAATCAATGTAACCGATCGCATTCGTATACCACCTATCGGTTATGTCGATTACCTGATACAGGCCGGTAAAGTATTTGGCCCTGTTCCTTATCCTTTGCTTGAGCTTCACGGAGGCAATGAGACTTATGTTTATGATCCTTACGCTTTCAACATGATGAACTATTATGAGTTTGTGAGCGACCAGTACTTGACATTACAGGCCCAGCATCATTTCGATGGGTTCTTCCTGAACCACATCCCGCTCATGCGCAAGCTGAAATGGAGAGAGGTAGTCAGCGGCAAATGCCTGATTGGCAGTGTAAGTGAAACAAACAGAGAACTGATGAATTTCCCTTCTACCTTGTCATCCCTCAATCAGGGCCCATATTACGAGGCAGGAGCAGGAATTGAGAATATCCTCCATTTTTTTCGGGTAGATGCACTCTGGAGATTATCTTATTTAGATCACCCAAACATTGCTAAATTTGGGTTTCGGGGAACTTTTCAACTGGTTTTCTAATCCTTGGATGGTGAAACAACCCCTGAATATTAGCTGATTTGAAATTAATGCAAACAGTCTGTAATAATATAAAGTTCGACTTATGCTTCTAAGGGCAGAAAATATTGTTAAAAAGTACAAGAGCAGAACCGTTGTAAAAGGGGTAACTTTTGAGGTGAAGCAAGGAGAGATTGTGGGTTTGTTAGGTCCTAACGGAGCAGGGAAGACCACCTCGTTCTACATGGTGGTGGGGATGATCAAGCCGAATACCGGACGTATTTTTCTGGATGACCAGGACATTACACAGGAGCCTATGTTTAAGAGGGCCCAACGCGGTATCGGATATCTGGCTCAAGAGGCTTCCGTATTTCGCAAGCTGAGTGTAGAAGACAATATCAAAGCCATCCTGGAAATGACAACCCTGCCGAAAGCGGAGCAAAAAATCAAGCTGGAAACCCTCCTGGAAGAATTTGGGTTACAGCATATAAGGAAAAGTCTGGGTGACCGGTTGAGTGGGGGAGAACGCAGAAGAACAGAAATTGCAAGGTGCCTTGCCGTGGATCCTAAATTTATTTTGTTGGACGAACCGTTTGCCGGAGTTGACCCGATTGCGGTGGAAGATATTCAGGCTGTAGTATCTAAGTTGAAAGAAAAAAATATCGGTATCCTGATCACCGACCACAACGTGCATGAAACACTCACCATCACCGAGCGGGCTTACTTGCTCTTTGAAGGAAATATTTTAAAGGCCGGCACGGCAGAAGAGCTGGCTAACGATGAGCAGGTAAGACGCGTTTACCTGGGTAAGAATTTTGAGTTAAGGAAATAATCAGACTTAGCGCAACATCCTAAAACATGAAACGGCTCCTCTTTTTTTTAACTCTACTCTTTATTCCCTTACTTTATATCTCGTGTTACGCACAAATAGCCGATTCTACGGTTACTTATTACCAAGCACTCAACCAAGCAGAAATGCGGTTGCCGGAATTTAAAGATTCCGAAGACCTCCTGCGACTGAAACTGATTCAGCTTGCCCTTATCAATAAGAGCCGAAAGAAATATCATGCACAGCCTGTTAAACTTGACATTCTGGCCTCACGGGTAGCCAATAAAATGTGTAAGGAAGCGGCCGAGAATAAATACCTGGGCCATTGGGACATGGCAGGGGAGAAGCCCTACCACCGCTATGCTTTTGCCGGTGGAATGGATCATGTGGCAGAAAATGCCGCAAGCTCCAGTTATTCGGGAAAACAAACCTTTGCAGAGGAGCCTAAGACGTATACGGAAGAGATGAGCAAATTGCATCTGGATTTTATGGCGGAACGAGCTCCCGACGATGCGCATAAGAAGAACTGTATCGAGAAGGAGCACAACTTTGTTGGAATTGGGGCTTACCGGATGGATAAAGAGTTCAGGTACTACGAAGAATTCATTGACCGCTACTATACCTTTTTGCAGATACCTGCCCAGGCAGCGGTAAATGTTCCGGTGACATTGGAATTAAAACCGGGTGCTGGAAATTATTTTTATTACCTCATCGCTTTCCGTGAGGACATCACACCGATGACTCCTTCCAAAATAAGTTCCCGGCATCATTACGATGATTTTGGACCCAAGAAAAACCTAGAATTCACGCCTTGGGCGCTGTCTGAGTTCAGAAAGGATGCTACATATGAGATCCCGCTTACCTTCAATAAGCCGGGATATTATTATATAGCTATATATCAGAGTGAAAAAGAATATAAAAAGCCAACAGCCTTCAATACTGACGGGAAAATTCAGGCGAGCGGAATTGTGATTGAAGTGAAGTAATCAGTTTTCAAAAACCGAAAACTCATAGAACTCCATTATCTGGTTACACAGGAGTTTTTTGCATGCATCTTCCACCTTTTTATTTGCATCTTCCTTTGTAGCTGCTTCAATCTCGAGGGTGATGTGCTTTCCAATACGAACATTCTGAATTTCCGGAAGACCCAGATTCTTCATGCTTCCTGTTACAGCCTTGCCCTGTGGGTCAAGCAGTGCCTTAAGCGGCATGATGTCAATTTCAGCGCGGTACTTCATTCCGGTGTTTGTTTAAGAGGTTATTGATAATCGATAAAACGACATACAAAAGTATAATAATAGGAATACCGAGGTATTGAAATATTATCAACAGGAGGACAGAAAGCAGCAGGAACACATAACGAAGTTGATTGTCCCCCCAGCGGAAGTTTTTGAATTTCAGAGCAAACAACGGCAATTCGGCGACCATCAGCAAAGAGGAAATTAGCGTCAGCGGAATCAGAAACCAGGGGTTAATAATAAACCGGAACAGATCTGAATCATTTACCGCACCCGATAAGCCGGAGACCAATGCATTGATTGGAGAGTTTCCAAGAGCAGTATTGCTGCGAAGCGGTGAGTGAAGATCCAGTATCAGCGGAATGGAACAAATGAAGATCGTATTGGCAGGGGTTGGAAGACCAATAAAAGAGTCGGTCTGCCGCGAATCGATATTGAATTTGGCCAGCCGGAGGGCGGAAAAAACAGTCACCAGAAAACCCACAGGAGGAATCAGATAATAGCTTGCAGGAATTGCCGGGGCATTTCCCTGAAGCGTTGCCAGCAAATCAAAATTGGCTACCGCCTGACGAAGCACCCACATACTCAGTAGTTGATAGATGACTACACCAGGAACCACCCCGAAAGTAACCATGTCGGCCAATGAATCAAGCTGTTTGCCCATCTCTCCTGTCACGTTCAACATTCTGGCTGCAAAGCCATCAAAAAAATCCAGCACGGCTGCAATGCCAACCAGGTAGGCTGTCATGACCAGGTTTCCTTGAAAAGCAAATACGATTCCCAGGCACCCGCAAAACAGGTTACCGGAGGTGATGGCATTGGGTAAGTGACGGATCCATTTCATGGCCTGCGAATGTAGGCAAAAAGCAATAAATCTGCTGTTTTTACCGTTTAAAGGACGTTCATATACTGAATTATGTATATATTTATACTCCTTATCCACCTATGATAAAATCCTTTCGCTTTTCCCTCGCCTGGCTACTTTTGCTCCTCTGTTCTGGAATGAATGCACAGACCAGTGCACCCAAGTATAGCAATGAGTTTCTGAACGTTGGAGTGGGTGCCCGTGCATTGGGCATGTCCAACAGCGTGATTGCCTCGGTGAATGACGTCACTGCAGGTTATTGGAACCCGGCAGGCCTTAACGGAATCACCACTCAGTTTTCAATTGACCTGATGCATTCGGAGTATTTTGCAGGAATAGCCAAGTACGACTATGCCGGATTTGCAAAGCGCATTGATTCAGCCAGCGTTTTCGGATTCAGTATGATCCGTTTCGGAGTCGACAATATTCCGAATACGACCGACCTGGTAGATGGCAACGGAAACTTTAACTACGATAAAATCACCACTTTCAGTGCCGCCGACTACGCTTTTCTGCTTTCCTATGCCCGCCTGGCTAAAATCAAAGGGCTTCGTTACGGAGGAAGCGTTAAAATTATCCGGCGTATTGTAGGTGATTTTGCGGGAGCCTGGGGCTTTGGATTCGACCTGGGTGCTCAGTATGAAGTCAAGAAATGGAGATTCGGACTGATGATGCGCGATGTTACTTCTACCTTTAACGCCTGGACGTTTAATCTGAATGACCAGATGAAACAGACCTTCCTGGCTACTGGCAACACCCTTCCGACAAATTCGGTGGAGGTCACACTTCCGCGAATGTTGCTGGGTGCTACCAGAAAATATGAATTTTTGAATAATCGTTTTTCGCTCGCTCCCGAATTGGGTGTAGACGTCACTTTCGACGGAAGAAGAAATGTCCTGCTGAAAAGCTCCGTAGCCAGCGCCGACCCGCATTTCGGATTTGAAGCGGGGTATAAGAATATGATTTTCCTCCGTGGAGGTATCGGCAATATTCAAACGGAAACAGATATCACCGGAACCAAATTCACCAGCTTCATGCCTAATATAGGGGTAGGAGTGAAGTTTAAAGCCTTTACACTGGATTATGCGCTTACCGATATCGGCGACCAGTCTGTAGCAGAATACTCAAATGTTTTTTCTTTAAAGATTGATCTCAACCGGAAAACTCCTTAAGGCCCGCTAATGGGAAGAAAATACTTCTTCTATGTTGCTTTCTTGCTTTCCTCCATTCCGGCCCTTGCGCAAACATACGGGAATGAATGGATTAGTTATTCCCAAAAGTATTTCCGCATATTCGTTACACAAGACGGTGTATACCGAATCGATTCGCTGACCCTGGCCAAAGCCGGAGTGCCCTTGAATTCGATTAATCCCAAAAACATTCAAATCTTCGACAGAGGAAAGGAAGAATATATTTTTATACGAGGTGAAGCGGATGGGAAATTCAATTCTACCGATACCCTTGAATTTTACGGACATGCTAATGACGGCTCACCTGATTCCGCTCTGTACAATGGGGCGCCTCTTCCTAATCCTTATGTCAGCCTCTTTAACGACACCGCCATTTATTACCTCACCTGGAACCAAAGCCTGAACAACCACCGCATGATTCCGGCGAATGACAGCATCTTTACGGGGTTTTCCCCTGCTCCATTCATGTATAAGGAAGACGTGTATGCCACGTTGGGTGACTATTTTCAGGGTACCACCGATATCAATAACATTACTGATCCGGAATATCTGCCTATGGAATCGGTGGTAAACCCTCCTGTGAGCTTTGGACAGAGTGTAATTGCATATATGAATACCGCCAATGCATACACAACCGGTCCTCCAGCAGTGATGCGAACACGCTTGCTTACGCGCTCGAACGATTTTAATGTAAACAAGGATACCCACCTGCAGCTCAAATTTGCCGGCAATGCGTTTGATACCCTGGTAGACGGGTATATGACTTTTCCCTATACGGCTGCTTTCCCGGCGGCTTCCCTGAGTGCTGTTACACAGGTAGAGCTCAGCAGCATTAACCCAGGTAGCTCCGCGAACAGCGGTGATGCAGCCACCTCCTTTGTCGCCATCAAGTACCCGCATACGATGGACCTGGAAGGAGCTTCTGCATTTAAAATGACAGTTCCAGTGAACGGTCCTCCCGGAAAATCGTATTTGGTTTTTACTGATTTTAATAATCAGGGTTCTACTGCACGTTTCTATGACCTGACATACCACCGCCGTGTCCGGGTGGTTGCTTCAGGCAGCAATTTACAGGTGATTCTAAGCGACAGCTTGAAAGCAGATAAGAGTTGTTACATCACCTCCGACAATGGCCTGATACCGGTTACCGGACTACAGCCGGTTAACGGAAATGGTATGTTTACCAACTTCAAACAAGAGTCGACTGACTCTGCTTATGTGATAGTTACCAACGCCATGCTGTGGTATTCTGCCAGCGCCTATAAGCAATACCGCAGTTCGGTTCAGGGAGGATCCAATCACGTCGTTCTTGCCGATATCAATGAATTGTATGACCAGTTTGGATTCGGAGTAAGGATGGGTCCGCTGGCAGTTCGTAACTTTTGCGGTTACCTGATACATGCATATCCGAGCAAACCCAAATCACTTTTCCTCATTGGTAAATCATTTAATCAGAATTTTCAACGCTATAGTTCTCAGCCTGGAATGATGCTGCCTACCTTTGGTTATCCGGCAAGCGATAACTTATTTACTGCCAAGCTCGGTACCACCAGTTATGCACCTACTCTGGCCACCGGAAGAATTGTAGCAGAATCCAATGCCGATGTGATGGTTTACCTGAACAAGGTAAGCGCTTACGAACAGAATGCCGCAGCCCCCTGGATGAAGCAGGTGTTGCATTTTGGAGGAGGTAATGGATCCGCAGAGCAGAACCTTTTTAAAGCATACCTGAATAAATATGCCAATATCATACAGGCTGATACGAATTACGGAGGACATGTTACTTCCTTTTATAAAACATCTACCGCGCCCATTCAAATCAACCAGTCTGACTCCCTCAAACAAATTGTAAATAACGGCGTGAGCATCATGACCTTCTTCGGTCACGCTTCCGGCAGCGGTTTTGATGTAAGTATTGACGACCCATCCAATTATCACAACGCACCCCGTCTGCCTTTGGTTATTGCCAATTCCTGTCTGGCCGGCGACATACATTCCACCGGCCCACCTTCCACCAGTCAAAAATTTATTACAGGCCCCACGGGCGCCATTGCCTTTATTGCCAGCACCACACTGGGACTGGTTGGTGAACTCGATCCCTATTCAACAGGTCTATACCGGAGTATTGCCAAGTACAATTATGGAAAAGGTGTAGGTCAGCATATTCAATATACGTTTCATCAACGGGAAAAGCAAAACGGTGGATTCTCGCTGTATGCAAAAAGTACATTTCTCTGTATGACCCTGGATGGAGATCCCGGAGTGGTGATTGCGTCTCCCCATCTGCCCGATTATGCCATCGCAGCCTCCGATCTCAGTTTTGACACCCATACCCGACCCGACTCTGTTTATGTGACAGCTGTCATGCACAACAACGGTAAGGCGGTGATCGATTCCTTTGTGGTAAAACTGCAAAGAAGATATGCCAACGGAGATACCGATTCCTACCGCAAAACAGTGGTGGCCCCGGCCTATATGGATTCGGTAATTTTTCATATTCCGGTTGATTTTAACCGGGGCATAGGTCTAAATAAGGTTGCGGTAACACTCGATTACCTCAACCGGATGAAGGAAATTACCAAGGTAAATAACGTAACCGGAGAAGTGGATCTGCTCATTCAGGGCAGCTCTATATTGCCGGTATGGCCGTATAACGATGCGATTTACCCATACGACACCGTCACACTCAAAGCCTCCACAGCCAACCCCCTTGATATACCGCGCGATTACCGGATACAGATTGATACGACGGACACATACAACAGTCCTTATATGAAATCCATTGTCCTGAAGAGCAAACCGGGAGGTGTGATTACCTGGAAACCGCCCATCGCACACCTGACCGACAGCGTGGTGTATTACTGGAGAGTGACACCCGATACGGTGGGTACGACCAACAAAAGCAGGTGGAAAGAAAGTTCGTTTCAATACATCACCGGCAAGCGGGGCTGGGAGCAGGCCCATTTCTTTCAGTTCAAAAACGATCAGTATCAGTTTGTGAAATTTAACCGGACCAAAAGGAGGTATGATTTCGTAAACGATGTAAAATCGATAGAGATCAACAATGCGGTGATGGGTGTGAACGGCCATGATTGGCCCGATGTGAATTATAAGATCAATTCGGTGACGCTCGAAGAGTCCTCCTGGGCAATCAATGGATTTTCATTTGCGGTGATAAACCCAAGAAGCCTCAATCCCTGGGTGATTGACACCAACTGCTCTCCTTCCTTTGTAGGTTACGATGATCCCCGTATCGGAAATACGGTGGGAAACTGCGGACAGCGTTTTTATGCTTACGACTTTTATGATAGTACTGCCGCCCGTCAGGCCAAGATGGCTAATTTCCTGGCTTCAGTACCGGTAGGTTATTACCTGATTGCCTGGACCAATTCGTTTACCAATAACTGGGGAGGGGCCGGAGCAGGCTTTGATACCGTTAACTCTTATTCCGTTGCATTGAAACAACAGTTCGCTTCTTTCGGTAGCAGTCAGATCACACCCGCTTCTACGCCGCTGAATACCCATAGTGCTTACATTATGCTTGGTAAAAAAGGATGGAGTCCGGGACAAGCGATTGAAAAAGTTTCTCCCGACGAGATGACGAAGATTACACTCACCGATACGCTCACTACCAACTGGCAGAATGGATTTATTGCTTCCGAGGTAATCGGTCCTGCCAAGAGCTGGGATGAGTTTCATATTCGTAAGACACATTTGGAAACACCTTCATACGATAGTCTCGTAATACGTGTAATCGGTATCACCGCAAACGGTACTCAGGTAACACTTGCCAACCTGAAAGATACCACCCGGGACATGTACAACCTGGCCAGCCTGGTGAATGCCAATACCTATCCTTTTATCCGTTTATATGCCTATATGGCGGATGATACCAACCGCACCCCTCCCCAGTTGAAGCGCTGGCAGGTAATTTATACACAAGCTCCCGAAATGGCGGTAAACCCGGCAATCGCTTTTTCCTTTAAAAAAGATACGGTACAGGAAGGACAACCGCTCGTAGTATCCTGCGCAGTGCAAAATATCAGTGACCTGAATTTTACCGACAGCCTGCAAATCAATTATTGGTTGTTGGATAAGAATCACATCAAGCATTCCATCCTGTTACCGAATAATAAATCCTATAAAGTCCGTAAACCGCCGTTCAATGCCAACACTTATTTCATTGACACGGTAAGCGTGAATACGACCGGCTATCCGGGACTGAATTCGTTCTGGATGGAGGCCAATCCCCTTTCCACACCCCGTACCGAAAAAGAAGAATACCACTTCAATAACCTGTTGGAGAGACCCTTTTTCGTAACCACTGACCGGACTAACCCTCTGATGGATGTTACGTTTGACGGAGTTCATATTCTGGACGGAGATATCATTTCTGCAAAACCGAACATTCTTATTTCTTTGAAAGATGAAAACATGTTTCTGGCACTCAATGATACGGCAGACTTTAAATTGTTTTTGCAATATCCCAATACCACCGCATTATTACCGGTATATTTCCGCAACAACATTACGTTTACGCCAGCGGTGTTGCCCAAAAACAGTTGCCGCCTGAACTATACTCCTGTGCTTACCGCCGATGGTATATATACACTGGTGGTGCAGGCGAAAGACAGGTCAAATAATTCCAGCGGAAGTATCAACTACCAGATCACCTTTGATGTCATTAACCATTCCATGATTACGGATGTGATGAACTATCCGAATCCATTTACTACGGCAACGCATTTTGTATTCACCATCACCGGATCGGAAGTGCCTACCACCTTCCGTATTCAGATCATGACCATTACAGGCAAGCTGGTGAGAGAGATTGAGCGGGATGAGCTCGGACCACTGCACATAGGGCGTAACATGACTGAATATGCGTGGGATGGACGTGACCAATTTGGCGACCGCCTGGCCACTGGTGTGTATTTTTACAGGGTACTCACCAAGATCAATTCCGAAAACATTGAGCACATGGATAGCGGGGCGGATGAATACTTTAAGAAAGGATTCGGTAAAATGTATCTCATGAAGTAAGTGCGAGACTGCCCAGTCAAAGTTGGAAGAAAACCATTCATTTTGTACTTTCGGGCAATGAAACGGTTCCATTGGGTGCTTTTCTTTTGTCTCCTGCTGCTCTCCTCCTGTATCGTGCGTTCTCCTAAATACACCAGTGTTGATCAGGTCTTTTCCCTTAAACTGAATATGAAAAAGAGTCAGGTGGACAGCATCCTGGCCATTACTCCGTACTCCCTGAAAGCCAAAGACGACAGCGAGACGGTATATACCTATATCTACCGGACAACGGAGCGCAGAACCCTGCCCCTGTTAGAACATAAGACCAACGGAACCAGGGCAAAAGGTAAGTTTATGGACCTGTATGTTGCCTATGATAACAAATCCGATCGGGTCACCGAACTCAAATCCAAGCCCAGTCCGAAAGAAGAACATGGCAAATACGCAATTGACGTAAACTCTGTTTTTACCCTCCTCACAGGTGTCGGCCCGGCGATATTGGTTTACCTTGGCTTCGAGCACAAATAGTCCTCAGTAGGGCTGGCGTGTAAGGGAAAAAGTATGTGTATTTCTGCTAATTTTGTCGAGTGAATTTCAAACATCCTTTCTGGCTTTCTGTTCTAAGTGGTTTGTTATTCGGTCTTTCCTGGCCCGAGACAGGTGGAGTGACCCCATTCATATTTATAGCCTTCGTTCCCTTGCTTCTGATGGAGAAAGGGATTTCCGAAAGTCCGGATAAACGCCGTTCCGCACGCGTATTCGGTTATGCATACCTCGCTTTTCTGATCTGGAACCTGATCGCTACCTGGTGGGTACAAAATGCCTCTTTCGGTGCGGCACTCCTGGCTTTTGCTTTCAATACCCTTTTTATGGCCCTGGTGTTCCTTGCCTTTCACCGGGTCAAACGAAGGTTTGACGGGAGATTGGGTTTTGCGATCCTGCCTGCTTTCTGGATGGCATTTGAGTATCTGCATCTGCGCTGGGACCTGACCTGGCCCTGGCTTACACTGGGTAATGTATTCGCTTCTCATGCCCGTATCGTCGAATGGTATGAATATACAGGGGTGTTCGGCGGAGCACTTTGGATTTTTGTCGTCAACTATTTGGTGTTTGCACTGGTGCAGAAAGAAATTTGGTTGAACCGCAAGCGAAGGAACGGCTGTCTCTTTTCACTGAGCGGAGTGGTGCTGTTGCCCTTACTGAGTTCCTTACTGATTCATCCGGGTATACTCGACTGGCACAAAGGCGGAGGGGTAGAGGTGCTTGTCGTACAGCCGAATGTGGATCCCTATAACGAAAAATTCAACGGGTCTTTTAAAGAGCAGGTCCAGAAAATGCTGGAGCTGGCGGAAACACAAATTGATTCCAACACCGCCTGTGTGGCTTTTCCGGAGACGGCGCTCACGGAAAATCTGTGGGAAAACAACCTCGAAAAGACATACAGCATAGAGGTTTTGCGGATTTTCCAGAAAAGACACCCAAAACTCGATATCCTCGTCGGGGCGACATCCGCCTATCAATATCAACCAGGAGAAACGCTATCTCCCACCGCTCGTAAATTTATCGACGCATCCGATTATTACGATGACTACAATACGGCCCTCCTGCTTTCGGGTAAAGATTCTGTGCAGAAATACCACAAAAGTAAATTTGTTCCGGGTGTAGAGCGTATGCCGTTTCCGGCCTTGTTAAGGCCGCTCGAGAAACTGGCTATCAATATGGGAGGGACGACCGGGTCATTAGGTGATCAGCCGGAAAGAGGTGTGCTCTGTTCGCATTTGAATGCATTGAAAATAGCTCCGGTGATCTGTTACGAATCGGTCTACGGCGAGTTTGTAAACGGCTATGTTAAAAACGGTGCCAACGTGATTTTTATCATTACCAATGACGGTTGGTGGGGCGACACCCCCGGTCACCGCCAGCACCTGGATTATGCACGGCTGAGGGCCATAGAAACCCGGCGCGCCGTTGCTCGCTCGGCCAATACCGGAACATCTTGTTTTATTGATAAATGGGGTGAAGTAACCCAGGCAACACCTTGGTGGCAGGCGAAAGCCATTAAAGGAACGGTGTACCTGAATGATGAATTGACATTTTATGTGAGGCATGGTGATTACCTGGGAAGATTCGCGGTTATCGGAGCATTTGTATTCCTCGCCCTGGCGCTATACAGGCGCTTGAGGAACAAGTAAATCCGTTCTTTTCTCCCGAAATAAGCCGTAAATTTGCACCCGAAATAGCGCTTATTAAAACTACTCTATGGAAAAATTTGATGTCACGGTAATCGGCTCTGGCCCCGGTGGATATGTTGCGGCAATCCGCTGTGCACAGTTAGGAATGAAAACAGCCCTGGTGGAACGTTATCCTTCGCTGGGAGGGACTTGTCTGAATGTCGGTTGTATACCTTCCAAGGCCCTGCTCGATTCTTCCGAGCATTATTACAATGCCGCACACCGTTTTGCTGAACACGGAATTGAGCTGAACGACCTGAAAGTTAATCTTGCCCAACTGATCAAACGTAAAGGAGAAGTGGTGAAGGCAACGGTAGATGGAATAAACTACCTGATGAAGAAAAATAAAATCACCGTGCTCACGGGTCATGCTACCTTTCTGGACAAAAACACCATTGAAATAGCCGGCAAAGAAAAAACGTCCGTTCAATCCACGAATGTCATCATTGCTACTGGGTCCAAACCAACCACCCTTCCCGGCATTACCATTGATAAAAAACGCATCATCACTTCCACTGAAGCGCTGAACCTGACAGAGATACCCAAACAACTTATTATCATAGGTGGTGGAGTAATCGGTTTGGAGCTTGGTTCTGTATATGCCCGCTTAGGGACAACCGTTTCGGTCGTGGAATTTACCGACTCCATCATCGGCACGATGGACCGTTCACTCGGCAAAGAGCTTCAAAAAGTATTGAAGAAAGAAGGTTTTGCGTTTTATCTGAAACACAAGGTAACAGGAGTGACTGCCAAAGGAAAAGAAGTAACTGTGTCTGCTGAAAATGAAAAGGGGGAAGCGGTGGAATTTAAAGGCGACTATTGCCTGGTGGCTGTAGGACGCAAGCCCTATACGGATAATCTGGGTCTGGATAAAGCCGGAGTGAAACTGGATAACCGGGGAAGAATAGAAACAGATGAACACCTGCGTACCAACGTGCCGGGCATATATGCGATTGGGGATGTAGTGAAAGGAGCTATGCTCGCTCACAAAGCGGAAGAGGAGGGAGTATTTGTAGCTGAAACACTTGCCGGACAAAAGCCCCATGTGAATTATCTGACCATACCGGGAGTGGTGTACACCTGGCCCGAAGTGGCATCGGTTGGATACACCGAAGAACAACTCAAAGAGCAAAACCGCGGTTACAAAACAGGCTCCTTTCCTTTTAAAGCCAGCGGAAGAGCCAGGGCTTCAATGGATACAGATGGATTCGTTAAGGTATTGGCTGATGAACAAACGGACGAGATCCTGGGAGTACATATAATCGGACCACGTGCGGCCGACATGATTGCTGAAGGGGTGGTGGCGATGGAATTCCGTGCTTCTGCAGAAGACATCTCCCGTATGAGTCACGCCCATCCTACGTATACCGAGGCCATGAAAGAAGCCTGTCTGGATGCCACTGGTAAACGGGCACTGCATATTTAAATTACCAACTGAGAATTTAATAGTAGCTTATGAAAACAGGAGTTCTTTTAATAAACCTGGGCACACCCGACAGTCCTTCCACTGCAGATGTGCGCAAATACCTCACCGAGTTTTTAAACGATCCCCGTGTCATTGATATTAACCCCGTAGGCAGGTTCCTGTTGGTTAACGGCATCATCGTTCCTTTCCGGTCTTCCAAATCCGCCAAACTCTATCAGCATATCTGGACAAAGGAAGGCTCCCCATTGCTGATCTATGGTAATAAAGTGAAGAAATTGCTACAGGAGTCATTAGGAGGGGAGTATGTGGTGGAGCTGGGCATGCGGTATCAAAGTCCTTCTCTTGCATCTGCCCTCGAAAAATTGAGAGCGGAAAGGGTAAATAAATTAGTTCTTCTTCCCTTGTATCCTCAGTATGCTTCTTCCAGTACTGGTTCATCCGTTCAGAAAGCGCTGGAAATTATTTCCGGCTGGGAGGTGACACCTTCTCTGGAAATCATCAGCAAGTTTTATGACCACCCTGCCTTTCTCGAAGCAGCAACAGTGGTCGGAAAGAAGTACGATCATACACAATACGATCACGTTCTTTTCAGCTACCACGGCTTGCCGGAGCGTCATATCCAAAAAGGATCTGCGCACTACGGTGGCGGCAGCTGCAATATGGGTTCCTGCTGCGATGCGATTGTGAAAAACAATGCGTATTGCTACCGGGCTTCCTGTTTCGCCACTACCCGGGAGCTGGTGAAACGGCTTCAGATTCCCGAAGGCAAATACACCACCAGTTTCCAGTCACGCCTGAATGATACCTGGATAAAACCTTATTCGGACAAGGTAGTGGAAGAAAAGGCGAAAGCGGGGATGAAGCGTATGCTTGTATTTTCTCCGGCCTTTGTGGCCGACTGTCTCGAAACGATTTATGAAATCGGAACCGAATACAACGAGTTATTTAAAAAGCACGGGGGAGAACGGATCCAACTGGTAGAAAGTCTGAACGATCATCCTTTGTGGATCGAGGCGTTGAAAGAGTTGGTTACCGGTAAAAAGTAATCCCGAAAGCCTGCGCCTGAGCTGACTTCCGGGATCGGTCCACCTGTCTGTATGCTTACTCAATAACGATCCTTTGTTTGTAAATCCTGTTGTCAGATGTTGCTACAACCACATACACACCTGCTGCAAGCTTGCTGGTAGGATCAATAGCTACCAGATTATTAGGAGTCTGACCGGTGATGATTACTTTGGAGTAAGTTGACTTTCCTTCCATATCATATACTACCACCAGTACTTTTTTGTCTGAAGGCTCTCCGTTCAAGGTGAGGGACAGGTTGCTTCCGTTAGAAGGGTTAGGGAATACATTCAGGTTGCTGTTGTTTGCCTCCTGCTCTTGTATGCCGGTAACTAGCGGAATCATGCTCAGTGTAGCGTTGGTTGCTACCGGTGCATTAAAGTCAAACACAATGCTGGCTCTGTTTTTGATTTCGGTACCTGCAGGGTTGTTGTGTTTCTGAGCGATGCGGAAGCGGAAGAAACCGGTGCTGCCAACTGCATCGTGTCCACTGTCTGGCAGCATGATGTTTTGAAAGCTGCAAGTCAGTATACCTTTATCATTTATAGAATATGTGCAAGCATTGCTGGTGGCTCCAAGAGTAAAGGAAGCAGCATCCAGGTAAGATGACAGGGTATCGGTCACCACAATGTTCACTGCTGCGCCTGTTCCGGTATTTTCAAACCGTACAAAGTAGTTCAGCGTGTCGGCGTTAGTGATGATATTCTGTGCTGTAAAAGCACTTTTTTGAACCTGACTGCCGGAAACAAGCAGTTCATTCGGGTCGAGGGAAGAAGTGATCACTTCGCAATCTGATGCCTTGTTGTTCAAGGTGTCGCATTCCTGCATGGTAGAGAAAATGCGGGCAGCTACACACTGCGTGCTGCCAACGGTAGCGGTACAGGAAACGGAATCAGTCACAGTAAAAGAGCCGCTTTGGCCTGGCATAACCATACCCACTGAAAAGGTGTAGCTGTTTGGAGCAGTGAAAACCCAGGGGATAGAGCTGTTCAGAAATACGATGGCGTTCTCAGGAGTCAGGGTAACCAGGGCATTGGTATCGGCTACGGCTCCATGATTCGAGTAGTTAATAGTATAAGTGTTCTGGTAGCAGGAGCTCAAACCGCAGGTGCCGATGTTAACCATCAGATCAGGGCAGGAGGATACTACTGTGTCAGCAAAATTTAACTGAGCTGTACATCCGCCGAGGGAAGGAAACTGAACTGAGTAGTTTCCGGAAGCAGGGCAGGATACTGCCGTGTAGTTGCTGTTTACCAGGCTAACGGTATAGTTTCCGGCAGGAACATGGAACACATAGTTACCGTTATCATCGGTATTGGTGTATAATGGGCCAGGAGTTAGTTTCACCAGTTGATTCGGCAGGGTGATTTCGGAACCATCCAGGGTACAGTTATGGTTAGCATCCATAAATACATTACCGGATATAGTGTTGGTCCAGTTACCGTCAGCATTCGTCTTGATAAGGAAGAGCCCTTCGGAGGCAGTAGAATTGCCAGGCCGGGTAGATCCGCAAAGTAAGAGTCCGCCATCTGAAGCCAGCATTCCGGCATAAAAGACGTCTTTGGAGGAAGTGGTGTTGTGGTAGCGTTTCTCCCATAGGAAGGAACCATTGGCATCAAACTTTTCTACTGAAGAGGCAGAATTAATTGTACCTGTAGAGCTAAAGGAAATGAAACCACCGTCAGCAGTTTGCTTCAGGCTGCCATATTGAACGACCGCTGCTGGAGAGATATAATTGCGGGTCCACAGGGTGTCTCCGTTTGCATTGGTACGGGTCAGGAATCTTTCGGAAGGATTGTTTTTGGATCCAGTACGGATGAGGTAACCTCCATCGCTTGTGAGGCAAATACCTATGCCATCAATATCCGAATAAGGAGAAGCGATTTGTTTGGCCCATTGACGGGAACCGTCGCTGGCCAGTTTCACCAGGTTAAAAGAAGCGGAATCACCAATGGCTACAATAAGACCGCCATCCAAGGAAAGCTTACCGCAAAAAACTTCTTCGAGGTCTTCTTTTTGAAGGGTATCGCCCATAATCACATCACCGGCAGGGGTAATTTTGGTAAAATAGATATTGTTCATATTCTGCAGGCTATAGCCCGCAACGAAATAATTACCGTCATTGGTAGGAATCAAAAAATTCCTGGAAAAAGAAGCCGAGGAAACAGAAATGTTGGCAATGCATTTTGTCCAGGCCGAATCTCCGTTGGCATCCAGCTTAAGCAGCATACCACCAGAAGCTACTTTGGTATTTGTTGTTCTGGGGCCACCGTAAACGAGGTAACCTCCGTCAGGAGTTTTTGTGATATTGGTTGGGCAAAAATTCATTACGGGCTGTTTCATGTACTGGGCTGTTCCCACCGAATCGGTCTTCAAAAACACCGGATGGTATTCAGTTAGACCGGTAGCCTGATTTTTGTAGGTATGAGCACCGCATACCAAATAACCTCCGTCAGAGGTCTGACACACATTCATGCCTTCATTGGCGTCTCCATTCACATAAGCGTTCTGGAAAGTGTTTTGTTGAGCCTGCATGCAGGAAACAACTAAAACGGTTGTCAGGAGGGCGGTAAGCGTTTTCATGGTAGTGGTTATTGGTGGATTACGATACAATAGTACGACGGATAAATTGCCCGAATTATCCGTTATTGACCCAAAACATCCGGATGTAAGAAATTTGCTGATTTTGGTGGAAAGGGGAGGAGGGGAAAAAACAAAGCTAAACGCCCTGCAAGTACTACTGACAGGGCGTTTTATAGGAAACTAATGCTTAAAAATGGAGGAAGATAATTTTGTTAAAAAAGACTCTTTTACCGGATGAGTAAGACAAATCCATTCACCGTTTTGGCTTCCCCCTGTTCGGTTGTGTATTGTGCCACGTAATAATAAGTTCCTGTTTCCACCGCTATTCCGCTTGCATTGCGTCCGTCCCACTGAAGCTGAAGTCCATCAAGTTCCTGAATAGGTGCTCCCCAACGGTTGAAAAAGGATATTTTTAAGGTAGTCGCACCGGGCACCTGCAGGGTGAATACATCATTTACACCGTCACCGTTAGGAGAAAAAACATTGGGCGACTGAATGGTGGTAAGGCTGTCAACAGTTACCAGCACCGAGGCGGTATCGGCACATCCCTGATGGTCAGTTACCATTACCGTAACCCTGTAAATTCCTTTCGACGTAAAGTTATTCGAGATGGTATTTCCTGCAAGGGTGTTTCCTGCACCGTCACCAAAATTCCAGTTATAGTTGACAAATGCGGGTAATGAGCTGGCAGTAAAATTGGATATCATCGGAGCATGCCCGGCAATTGGTGTTGCACTTAGGCTCAGGATAATTCCTCCGGTATTGGGGACGAACAGCGGACTGATCGAATCCATACAACCTACAGAGTCGGCTACTACCAGATAATATTGGTCTTGCCCGGCATGTGTCAGTGCAATGCCTGTTCCGGCAAGGCGACGACCGGATGCATACCAGGAATAGGTATAAGGCTGTGTGCCGCTGGAAATAACTATTCCTGTAATTCCTCCGTTTGCCTGACGGCAATGGGCGGTATCAATGACTGCAGCGGTAGTAACAATGAGCGGATGGGGCCGGGCAGAGACAACAGTCCCCGCAGAATGGCTGATACAAGCCCCGAGTCGCACCGTATCGGTATAAACACCCGATGCAAGCACTGTAATGCTTTGTGTAATGGCTCCGGTGTTCCAGATGTTGTTTGTAGGACTGGCAGAAGTCAATCTTACACTGTCACCCAAACAGAAAATAGTTTTGCCACTGGCTGTCACTGTTGGAACAAGGGGAGTTGGATTAACGGTCACCGTTACCGGTGCGGAATAGTTAACGCATCCGTTACCGTTTCTTACCGTATCGGTATAGCTTCCTCCGGACGATACCACTATGCTGGCCGTTTTAACCCCGGTACTCCAGCTATTGTTGACAAGGCTGCTGGATGTTAGTGTTACACTGTTACCCTGACAGATCGTAGTGGCTCCGCTGGCGGTGATAGTGGGCACCGGTGGAAGGGGATGAACCGTGATAATCTTGGGTACAGAATGGTTTTTACAGGTTCCGTTGGAAATGGTATCGGTATAGGTTCCGGAAGCGAACAAGGTAATACTTTGAGTTGTGGCTCCTGTGCTCCAGCTGTTGTTGGCGATGCTGTTGGAAGTGAGGGTTACACTGTCGCCCTGACAAAATGCGGTAGGTCCTGAATTGGAAACGGTAGGAGCCGCAGGCAGTGGGTTAACCAGGATAGTGGCTGTAGCGGTTGCGCTGGTACAACCTCCCGCCTTAACCGAATCGCGGAATGTTCCGGAGGTATGCACCGTGATGCTTTGTGTATTGATTCCGGTATTCCAGAAGTTATTGCTGGAACTGCTTGAAGTCAGTTTAACGCTGTCTCCGCTGCAAAAAGTAGTAGGTCCGTTCGTGCTGATTATAGGTGCAGCCGGTGAAGGGGTGATGGTCACCGTGATTGGGGTCGAGTGACTCGAGCAGCTCCCTGTGCGTATGGTATCCGTATACGTTCCGGAAGTGTGTACGATAATGCTTTGTGTGAGGGCTCCGGTACTCCAGAAATTGTTGGCAACCGTATTGGAAGTGAGTATTACACTGTCACCCGAGCAGAAAGCAGTAGGACCGGATGGTGTTACTACAGGTGTTGCAGGGGTTGGATTAACGGTGATGGTTGTTACGGTAGAATGGCTCGAACAGCCACCGGATGTAATCGTATCGGTAAATGTTCCGGCTGCATACAAGGTTATGCTTTGTGTAAGGGCTCCGTTGCTCCAGGAATTGTTAATGGCACTGCTGGAGGTTAACTTGACACTGTCGCCGGAACAAAAGGTTGTCGGCCCGTTCGGAGTAATCGTAGGAATCGGTGGGTTAGGGTTAACAGTAACAATTGTACCGCTGGAGAAAGCCGAACATCCGCCACTGGTAACCGTATCGGTATAGGTTCCGGAAGCAGATACAGTGATGCTTTGTGTCACAGCTCCTGTGCTCCAGTGGTTGCCTGCAACACTATTGGAGGTGAGTACGACGTTGCCACCCGAACAGAAAGTGGTAGGACCAGAAGGCGTTATTACCGGAGTCGCAGGTGCCGGATTAGCCGTGACGGTAGTGATTGTGGAGTGACTCGAACAGCCTGAAGCAGTAACCGTATCTGTAAATGTACCGGATGCATATAAGGTGATGCTTTGTGTAAGGGCTCCATTGCTCCAGGAATTATTTATTGCACTGCTGGAGGTTAGTATTACACTGTCTCCTGTGCAAAAAGTAGTGGGGCCGCTGGCGGTAATGGTAGGAACCGGAGGAGAAGGATTTACCGTAATTACAGTGCCGCTGGAAAAAGTGGCGCATCCCCCGGTGTTAACAGTATCAGTATAGGTTCCGGATGCGGTAACGCTAATGCTTTGTGTAACAGCTCCCGTGCTCCAATGGTTAGCCACAGCACTATTGGAAGTAAGCACTACATTGCCACCCTGGCAGAATGTTGTTGGCCCACCTGGAGTGACTACCGGGGCAGTTCCATTTACAAAGACGGTGAGTGTATCTGTTCCGTAATCACTGCAAGGGCCTGAAATGGTTACCTGATAAAGCGTGGTTACCGAAGGGTGGTCGGTAACAGTAGCAGTATTTCCGCTGAACCCGGCTGGGGTAGACGACCAGGAATAGGTGTATCCAACAGACGGACTGGCGGTGAGATTGGCTGCGTTACCGGCACAAATGGGGGCTGAAGGACCGCTAATGGTTGCAACGTTGGTGTAGTCGTTGCTGGTCCATTTAAGCAATGGGGATGATCCAAATGCATAACAACCCATCTCAAGTGTCACGCGGGTGATACTATTGATGTCATCCGTAGGGGCAAGGCCTCCATCCGTATTTCCAGTGTTAAAGGCAGGAGAGGTGTTGGAAGAAAGGGTGTAGTCGTTAGAAGCAGAATTTGTAAAAAGTGGGTCAGCTGTAGAATTTCCAGTAACACTAGTGTAATCGGCACCTGCAACACTGCTTGGTCCGATAATACTCCAGCTCACATTAATGTTAGCCCCGCCTGCAAGTTCAAGCTGACTGCCGTCCCCGTATAGGATGCTGTTCTTGATTGTAGCAGGATTGGTATAACTGTTTCCGTCGATCGCTCCACCTCTTCCGGCACCTGCAGTGGTATTGTTTGAGAAGGTCCCGTTATACAATGTAAGGCTTGCATTCGCATTGTCCAGAGCAATTCCTCCTCCGAAAAGTGATGCGGTATTGCCATAAAACAAACAGTTGTTAAGTGCTGCGGTGGATTGGCCGATATAAATGGCACCTCCTTCGTTGGAAGTGTTCCCGATAAAAGCGGATCGATCAATTGTCAGGTTATTGGCTGAAGCTCCTCCGGCTGCATATATAGCTCCCCCGAATTTGCTGACACCTGTATTAGCCGTATTACTTTCAAACTTGCAATCAGCCAAAGAAATGTTCGCAAAGTCAGCCCAGATGGCTCCTCCACCATCAGGTCCGGTACCATCCGTTGCAGCATTATTGGTAAATGTGCAATTGCTTGCATTTAATCCAGAACCGCTGGTTACATAAATGGCACCACCCCGTGCTGCCTGGTTACCTCCATTGACGCAGTTCACACCAAAAGTGCTGTTGGTCAGAATGACTTTGGGCGTTTTGGCTGCCACGATAGAAGAGGGCCCTTTCTGTAAGATAAGCGCTCCTCCATTGGAAGAACTCTTCACGTTATTTTCAAAGTAGCAACTGTCAATCGTTACATTAAGGTTAGGCGCCGGCTTAACGGTATTGGCCGTAACAGATATTGCCCCTCCGAATGCTCCTATGTTACCAATAAATGCACATTTTTGAATGGTCGCACTTGTGTTGAGCGTAGTGGTATTGGTTGCATACACGGCAGCTTCTCCTCCTGCTGAAGAATTGCCAGTAAAAACGCAATTGTATATCAATGTATTGATCGCATCTTTGATCGTAATGGCTTTACCCTGTGCCGCAGTTGTGGAGTTGTAGCCAGATATTGTCAAATTTTCAACCGTTACACCGTTTTTTTTAATGGTCAGGAAATTGGATGTCCCGGCGGTTAGCTGAAAGGTAACCAAGCCCGGATTAAAGCCGATTAAGTAGAGACCGTTTGTAGCGATCGTCAAATTCAGTTCATTCGAATAAATGCCATGATCCACCAGGATGCTGTCCCCGGCGCCAACAACGGTTAAGGTGTTTGCCAAAGTGGCAAACGGGGCTGAAGCACTTCCTGTTCCGGTAATGTCGTTGCCTGCAGCGGTGCACCAGTCTCCGGCAACAAAAGTTCCGTCATTGATATAGTAAGTGGCGCTTTTGGCCAGGCCTGAAAGCAGAAGAAAACATCCGAGTAACAGGGATTGCTGTAAGCGGGAACGCAACAGTTTCTTCCTCGTTATCGGGTCGGTCTGGGCAGGCTGATGATTCGGTTCGTACTTTCGCTTCATACGGTTATGATTTACTGGACAGGATGTTAGTGCTTGCTCGAAGCGTTAAAATAAGTTACTTGCTTGGATAGTTGTTTTCTATTTACAAAAATACCTTTTTTCCCGATAGGAGGAAGTCCGCGAGGTGTATGTTTTTTGAAATAGAATTTCGGCCACCGGCAGGTGTTAAAAAGGGAGTATATTTTCGGGAAGGGAAGCTGGTGGCATACCGCCAATTAGGATATGCTATTCTGATAACTATTATTCAATCACAATCCGTTGTTTGTAGATGCTGTTATCCGAAGTGGCCACTATCAGGTATACACCAGGAGCTAGTCTGCTGGCAGGATCAATGGCTTCTATGAGGTCATTGGTTTGCCCTGTCAGAATGACTTTGGTGAAGGTGGATTTGCCTTCCATATCATAAAGTACAACCAGGATCTCTTTGTTGGAAATATTGTTTCCACTGAGTTTCATGATCAGGTTGTCTCCATGGGAAGGATTGGGGTATACTTCAAATACGGCTGTGGCTTTGAGGTTTACCGGAACAGGATCGAAAATCGTTGTTTTCCCATTGTAATCGGTTTGGCTCAAGCGGTAATAAGAGGTGCCTTTATGCGGGTTGGCATCTGTAAGATGGTAATTCAACGGCTCTGAGCTATTCCCAGCACCTTTTACTTTGCCGACAAACTCAAAGTTGGATCCATCCACAGTACGTTCTATAGTAAAATAGTCATTGTTTGCTTCCGAAGAGGTTGTCCAGTTTAGGTCCACTTCTTCCTTCGGATTCATCACGGCGTCAAAGGAAAGGAGGTGCACAGGCAGTGGGTTGGTTGTTATAGACATCACCCAGGGCCAGGCCGTATAAGTACTGAAACCGGTAACAGCCGATGCAGAAACAGAACCAGTTCCGGCAATAACACCGGTTGTACCAGGTGTATAATTCCCTTGGAAATTGCTTACGCCTCCGGTAAAGCTTCCCCAGTAACTATTTCCGGTATCCCAGCTTTGCATGGCCAGGCCACCCGCTGTGGTTCCTCCTCCGCAGGCAGCGGAAGTGGTGTTTTCAGCTCCGGTATACCCGAAGGTAAGGTTAGCAGTTGGGTTTCCAACAGCTGTATTGATTTGCCAGAAACGGTTAACCGCCAGAATAGTTGTTGCAGCACTCGGATTACAGCCGGCACTGTTAGCTGTTGATCCATTCATGCCATCACCTGCAGCGATGCCAGGAGGGAAAGGAGCATTGGAAACGGTATGGTAGGTAGCTACAGCAACCGTAGTTCCCACCGCACCGGCAGCAGTTACCGCAAAGCTAAAAGGGATATAAGATCCGCTATATCCGAATGGGAAGGTATATGTCGTTGCATTTGTATTACTGATATCCCATTGAAGCAACGAAGTCATGGTGCCCCCGTCTTCACTCTGAATATACGTGGTTCCGGAACCTGCCGAAATAGCAGTGCTTAAGGCACTGGTGAGTGTCAGCGTGAATTTGTTCAGTTGATACACACCGTTGCTCAGGGTCATCGTACCTGACACATTGGTATTGATATTTTGAATCACACCGTTGCCGATTCCCGAAGTATTGGCAATGGTCAGGTTTCCAAAAGTGGTGGAGGTTCCTCCTCCTGCCGGGTTAATATTTTGGGTCACTCCCCCGTTCATGGTGACGGTATGAGCGTTGGCAGTAAAGGTAGTACCCCGGTTATCCCAGTTTCCGGCGACATTGAAATTTCCTGCTGCTGCAACCGTTACACCTGCGTTTATTTTCAAGTTGCCAAAACTCAATGTGGAGGTTCCCGGTGTAATGGTGCTACCTGCCGTGAAGATAGAATTGCTACCTGCATTTAAAGTCATAGGAGCTGCTCCTGTACCTGCGGTTCCTAATATATCCCCATTAAAGTTAAGCGTACAGCCTGCGGTGGTGGTAAACACAGGGGCTTTGGAATTGTCATAATTAAATGCGCTTGCTCCAGCCCTGTTGAAATTGATTGTTCCGGTACTGGTTACTGCAAGTGTTCCGGAAGTGCCTCCTGCAGTTCCGAGTGTATACTGGCTAGTGAATGTAAGTGTACCTGTAGTCACATTCAATAACTGGCTCGCGGCAGTGAGGTTAGTCGCTGCAAAATTGGCCGTACCCGTTACAGTAAGGGCTCCGGAGGTTACACTAACATTAGCAATATCGGTAGCGGAGTTACCTGCGTAAACCAAGTTGCCTCCAACTTCGGCAGTTCCTGCATTAATATTCCAAGAGGAAGTCACGGCTGCGGTCGGTTGATTGATTGTCACATTCGATGACAGGTTCAAGTCTACTCCGGCTGCACTGTGTGTGAAGGTAACGGCACTTCCAATGGCATTGAATGTCATTGTATGTGCTGTTGCCGAATGCTTCAGTGTTACTGCGCCCGTTCCCTGAAGATCGATGTCATAAAAAGCAGTCGTCACATTTCCATCAATTACCTGAGGTACAGAACCACTGAAATTAAGAATACCGTTTTGAGCATTAAACGTACTGCTACTATTGTAAAAAGCATTGGTGCCATCGCTTGCAGTTATATAGGTTTGGTTCGTAGTCGCACCAATAGTACCATCTGCTACGTCAAAAGTAGCTCCGGCATCTATGGTCATACTCATCATGTAGCCGGTCACATTCTTGAATGGTTTGAAGGTAATATTCTGACTGGAGCCATTCAAAACAAAATTCGGATAGGTGACACCGGGCGTATTATAGGGCATGTAGGTATAGAAAAAAGCAGTGCGGCTGGAAGCGGTACCGACCTGTATTGTTCCACCGGTAACGGTGTGTGCGGTATGGACGTTACCTCCAAGATCAAAATCGGGACGCAGGTTGGGGGAGAAAGTACGGTTAAAATCTTGTTCGGTAATCAGGGCTGTTCCAGAAATTTTTACAATTCCTCCAACGGCATCACCTATTTCCAACGCCTGATAAAGCGATCCATTACCCGAACCTGCATTGACTCCCAGATTCAATGTGCCCGCACCATTCATTTCAAAATCAACGGGAACCGTTCCGGCTAAGGTATTCAGCCCATCGTTAAATCCTCCATAAATGCTGAAGGTGCCACCGTCAATAATCAGTTTCGGGACGATACCCCCTCCAGTGGCGTAAATAAGATCTGTTTGGTCCTGGGCACTATGAGCAGTTGCCGTTCCACCATGAATATAAATTTCTCCTCCGTTGAGTGCAACAGATCCACTGGCGCACATATTCATCGTCCCTGCATTGCATTGCATGGTTACATTCTGAGGGATTGTAAGACTCGAGTTGGTTTCGTCATCGTAACAATCCGTCAACGTGCCTGCATTGTCCCAAATGAAGGTGCCTTCAGTCAGGATCAGGTAATAATTGTTTCCTAAGACAAAATTGGTGGCGGTGATGTCTACTGTACTGGCTGCAGCAGTCTTGTCAACAGTCATGGAATACACAGAAATGCTGCCATTGCCTGAAATCACAGAGTTGGAGGCCGTATTCAGCACCAACTCCCCATACTTATTGCCGTTTTTTACCAGGTTAATACTTCCTGGGGAAGTGCATGAAATATTGCCCGAAACCTCCAGTTTACAGGTAGTTCCGGTTCCGTTATAGTTGGTATTGGCGGTGTAAGTAATTTGTCCCCCCGTTGCCCCGCCGGCGACGGTAAGTGTTCCCGTTATAACGAGGTTAACTCCGTTTGTATTGAAAAGCAAGGTAGCTCCGTTACTGATGGTGAGGTTGTGACAGGTTCCGCTGGCGGTCATGTTTACCGTACCTCCACAAATCGTCACATCGTCTGCTGCTCCTGGAACAGCCCCGGCTGCTCCCGCACAGCTGGTAATTTTCCAGGTGCCTGCAGTAGTCCAGTTTCCTCCCGCAGAAGAAAAGTAAGGCCCCGCAACAGCAAAAACTCCGGTGTTAATCAGGACGATCAACAGGCAGGTTAAAGTAAATTTTTGAATGTAATTAGTTACTCTCATCGCACCAACAGTATTAATTTGCATCAAATCCATTTTGCAGGATAATCTAGTTCCTGCAGGTATGTTGTCACTATAACAGACGCCTTCTGCCCGAGCGGGAGGAATCCGATTTAATTCTAATTTCGCGCAGCCGTAAGCTGTCATACTTTCCTTTCAGTGTGCGGAATATTAATACCAAGCCACTGAATACGAATAAGGTAAGGAGATTAAACATAAGAAAATGAGTTACGTTGGACGAAATGGGAGGCAAGTGATCTGGAAAAGTGGTGCGCTTTTTTTCCTGAAATCTTACATCCGCTAAAGTAATGAACTTTGCTCGTTTTACGGAAGAATGGCATAAGAGTTTCAACATTCGTTTGAATTCCCTGTTAAATTTATAAGTTATTGATGATTAGTGAATTAAGAAAACATTTAACCGCTTCGAACTTCTTCTTTTTGAAGGGGAATGACCAGTTTATATATGAGGACGTCCAAAGCCTTTTTGCCATAGACGAAAACAGTTCCGGTGGTAATAATCCGATTTCTTACACCGGTGAAACCGGTAATTTGCTCCCTGATTTATCCTCCCAAGAATGGAGGTTTGGTTTCGTTTCTTATGATTTTAAGAATCGTCTCGAAAAATTGCATTCTAATAACACTGACAGGTTTCATTTTCGGGATTTCCTTTTCTTCCAGCCCACCCAACTAATGGTGCATAAAGCAGGGGAGTGGAAATCTATTATTGGTGACAAGTCTTTGGATGTAAGTGGTTTAGAGCTTGAGGGTCCCCCTTCTTCGGAAACGCCTCCTACCTGCTTGTTGAAACCCCGTTTCAGCCGGAAGGAGTACCTCGACCGGGTTTTGCAAATCAAAACGGCAATACGCCTGGGGGATATTTACGAGCTGAACTTCTGCCAGGAATTTTATGCCGAAGACACGGTTATAGATCCGATAGCTGTTTTTGAAAGATTGAATCGCATTTCCCCCGCCCCCTTTGCTGCTTTTTGCCGTTTCGGGGATAATTATGTGATTTCTTCCAGTCCCGAACGCTTCCTTAAGAAAACCGGAAATACCTTATTGGCTCAACCCATCAAAGGCACCCGGCCCCGGAGTGCGGATCCCCGGGAAGATTCCAGGTTGAAGGAAGAATTGAGGATGGATGAAAAGGAGCGAGCAGAAAATGTGATGATTGTCGACCTGGTAAGAAATGATCTGTCCCGCATAGCCTCCAAAGGATCGGTAAAGGTGGAGGAGCTCTTCGGGGTATATTCGTTTGAGCAGGTACACCAGCTGATTTCGAGTATCTCAGCAAATGTGAAGCCAGGAACAACGTTTGCCGACATCCTGCAGGCAACCTTCCCTATGGGATCCATGACTGGAGCTCCGAAAGTGAGGGCCATGCAACTGATCGATGAACTGGAGAATACCCGGCGGGGACTCTATTCCGGAACGCTCGGATTTATTACTCCCGAAGGTGATTTCGATTTCAGCGTCGTCATCCGTACCATCTTCTACAATGCATCCACAAAGTATCTATCCTTTCAGGTGGGTAGCGCCATCACAGACAAGTCAGACCCGGAACAGGAATACCAGGAATGTCTGCTCAAGGCCAAAGCATTGGTCCAGGCTTTAAATGGAGAGATAAAAGATTGAGGATTTTGGGATTTAGGATTTCTGGATTAAAAAAGGGTAGATGGATAATATGTACGATTCTCAGTTCAGGGATTTTACCACCGTTAATTGCAAAAAAAATACCTTTATCTAATATCCTCAATCCAAAAATCCCAAATCCCAAATCCCAAATCCCAAAATCCTCAATCCTAAATCCTAACTTTGTCCATGCTTTCCCGATTTAAAGACTTCCTTGCTGAAAATAAACTTCATCACCCGAAAGACCGCTACCTGCTGGCCGTCAGCGGAGGGGTGGATTCGGTGGTGATGGCTCATCTTTTTAAAGAAGCGGGATTTCCGTTTGCTGTCGTGCATTGTAATTTCTCCTTGCGGGGAAAGGCCTCCGATGCCGATGAAACATTTGTACGTAAACTGGCTGAAAGACATGATGTTCCCTGTTTCGTGAAGCGATTCGAAACGGAGGCCTATGCACGGGAAAACCGCTTGTCCATACAGGAAGCTGCTCGTAACTTGCGGTATGCCTGGTTTGAAGAAGTAAGGCAAAAAGAAAAATACACGCAGATCTGTACTGCTCATCACCGGGATGATTCCCAGGAAACATTTTTCATCAATCTCCTTCGGGGCACTGGCCTTGCCGGCCTCACCGGTGTGCCGGTTAAAAATAATCGGGTAATCCGTCCTTTGTTATTTGCATTCAAAGCCGAGCTGGAGGCATATGCCCTTGAAAACAGGCTGAAATACCGGCAGGATAAAAGCAATGAAAGTGATGACTACCTGCGCAACCGTCTTCGGCACCAGCTTTTCCCGCTGCTGGAAACCTTGAATCCGGCTTACCGCCAGACATTGGACAGGAGCATGCGCCAGCTGTCCGAAGCCAATACTGTTTTGCATGATTACACCCTGCTCAGGCGGGGCGAGTTGCTAAAGCCTGCAGGGAAAGAGTGGGTGGTGAGGCTTGATACACTGAAAGAAACCTCTCCACTAAGTTTCTGGCTATTTGTATTGCTGAACGATTTCGGGTTTTCGGAAACAGTACTGCATAACCTGGCCGATTTATTAGCAAAGAAAGCCTATGCCGGAAAGGTGTTTCAGGCTGACAACTATGAATTGCTGGTCGAGAGCCAACAGCTTCGTATACGCAAGCGTGTCCGGAATAAAAAGCGCTCCCCTTCGTTGAAGATATCCCGCAAGCAGGCAAGTTATACGCTTCCTTTCCCGTTTGAACTGGCATTTAAAAAAGCAGGACCTCACTCGAAAATACCAAGGGAGAGCATGGTAGGATGCCTGGACACGGATAAACTGAAATTCCCACTCCTACTCCGGAAATACAAAACCGGAGACCGCTTCCGTCCTCTGGGTATGAAAGGGTCTAAGCTCGTGAGTGATTTTATGACTGATCATAAGTTTCCTCAATCCGTAAAAGAAAATACCTGGGTCCTGGAGAGCGAAGGACAAATAGCCTGGCTCGTTGGGCTACGCATAGATGAGCGCTTTAAGGTAGACAAAGACACTACTGAAATAGCCTTGTTCCGGGTGGAGGGAGAGAAATAATAATTAGAAATTTTTGAATTTAAGAATTTTTGAATTTAGGGTTTTGGGATCAGCACCAAGAACCTTTTTTAAAATTCTTAAATTCTTAAATCCCCAAATCCTTTAGGTATCTTTGTTTCATGACAGAAAAGGTTCTTTTTTTAAAATTCTTAAATTCCTAAATTCTTAAATCCCCAAATCCTTTAGGTATCTTTGTTTCATGACAGAAAAGGTTCTTTTTTAAAAATTCTTAAATTCTTAAATTCTTAAATTCCTAAATTCTTAAATCCCCAAATCCTTTAGGTATCTTTGTTTCATGACAGAAAGGGTTCTTTTCGAGGAAAAGCAATACCTGGGGTACAACAAGTATTCCATTGTGCGAAGAACTATTTTCGCCATTTTCTGTTTTGTGCTTTATTATTGGTCCCAAAACCCCAAGCCGGTCAATGTGGGAGCCATCAGTATCGGGCCTTATCCGGCAGAAGACATTCAGCGCTCCGGACAGCTTTTCTTTCTCTTCGGATTGGTCATTTTGCTGCTTTCCATCATTTTGATTTTCGTATTACACCTGCAAACCCGTGTAAGCCGTGCCGGAATTACACTGAGCGGTTTCTGGAAAGCCCGGCGGGTTTTCATACCCACGGAAGAACTGATCGCCGTGAAAAAGGTAAGATTCAAAGAAACCATCGTCAACCATCCCACCTACCATCACTATTTCAAAGGCAAGATACGCTTCTATTCCAGGGGGAATGAAGCGGTGGATATCACACGTAAAGATGGACTGATATACCGCATTGGTTCCCAGCGGGCAAACGAATTGTTAAAGGCAATTCGGGAGATCATGGTGAAATCTGCTGAAAAATAATCCTTGACTTGTATTGAAATAAGTTGTAATATAGCATTTACATAAAATTACCAGCTTAACTCAAATCATCTGTGGAGGAATGAATGCGCACCCCCTCTCAACAGATGATTTGTCGGCTAAAATAATCTTGTTCCACATCTCTAAACACCTTGAGCCATGAGTCAGACAACAGAAACACCCGTGTTAATTGATAAAGAAGTGGTAGCCGAACTGAAGTTTCCGGAACCTGATGTGTTGTTCAATCAGGCAGCCATCACCAAGCGCAAATCAGAAATTGACAGGGCAGTTTACCTGGGCAATACAGAACATACCAAAGTGAGAATCCTGTTTCATGATGCTGCCGGCCTCAAACAAATTGAAACCACCATCTGGGGATCAACCGACAAACGTATTATCCTGAAAAGTGGAATGGTTATTCCCATTCACCGCATTCAGGAAGTGAAAATCTAGTCATCATCCCTTCCCGTCGAATACTTAGCATTGCGAAAAATAGTCCTGTTCCCTAGTGGGGGCAGGACTATTTTTGTGATTTATTGGGAAATCGCGAAGGTCAAATATTTCGTAGATTTGGAAATACATACCTAATCAATCAGCAGGTACTATGTGGAAAGCTCGCCTCCTCCGATTTCTTTTTTTGCTTCTCGTTTCCGGATTCAGCCTGTCTTGTAATTCGGCAAACCTGGTAGCTCCTGTTGCATTACCGGTAGTCACCCAGTCGAGCACGCTCGTTACCTGGACCTATACAGTTAAAAAAATCAGCGACAGTGAATTTGATCTGGTGTTCACCGCGGTCATTGCCGACAAACAGCACCTCTATTCTCAAATCCCTACCGACGATGGGCCCATGCCCACTGAATTTGTTTTCGGCAAATCAGCCGATTTTAAGTGTGTGGGTAAAACGAAGGAACCCAAACCGGTAGAAAAACCTGAACCGGCATTCAATAATGCCATCATCCGTTTTTTTGAAAACAAAGCGGTTTTTGTACAACGCATTCAAGCATTGTCAGATAAGACGTTTAAAGTAAAAGGCATCATCAATGGCATGACTTGCAACGACAGTCAGTGTACCCCCTTTAGTCCCCCTTTTGATTTTGTCTTTGAAGTGGTTGACCCCAAGCCGGCGGCAGTGCATAAAGAAGAAGAACCTAAAAAGACAGCCCCTGCTGATGTTGTTCCGGCAAAGACGGACGTACCTGTTGCGGCAGAACCGGTAAAAACAGTTGCCAAAGAAGACAGTGTAAACAAGAGTCAGGTAGTGGCTGAAGAGACCACCGCTGATGAGCCTGATGATACGGCTAGACCTGTCTCTGCTCCAGCCGATCATACCTGGTATGGTATTTTTCTGCTTGGTTTTTTCGGCGGCTTTGCAGCCCTGCTCACTCCTTGTGTTTTTCCAATGATTCCGATGACCGTCAGCTTTTTCACCAAACGAAGCAAGACACGTTCCAAAGGCATCACCAATGCATTTATTTATTCGGCTGCCATCGTGGTATTGTATGTAGCGTTGGGACTAGGCGTTACTTTTCTCTTCGGCTCCGATGCACTCAACCGCCTTTCCACCAATGTGTGGTTCAATATCTTCTTTTTTATCCTGCTCGTAGTGTTTGCGATATCCTTCCTCGGTGCTTTTGAGATTGTCCTGCCCAGTTCCTTAGTCAACAAGGTAGACAGTGCTTCTGACAGGGGAGGATTGCTCGGTATTTTGTTCATGGCATTTGCCCTTTCCCTGGTTTCTTTTTCATGTACAGGTCCTATTATAGGAACCTTGCTGGTAGAGGCGGCCACATTGGGAGGTACTGGTCCGTTCTGGGGGATGTTCGGCTTTGCCCTGGCGCTGGCATTGCCATTTGGACTGTTTGCCGCTTTTCCCGGCTGGATGAATTCTCTGCCCAAGTCAGGCGGCTGGCTCAATTCCGTAAAAGTGTTTTTAGGATTTCTGGAGCTGGCCCTGGCGTTTAAGTTTCTGTCGAATGCCGACCTTGTGGTACAAGCCCACCTGATCACCCGGGAAGTGTTCCTGGTAATCTGGATCGTCCTTTTTGCATTGCTTGGCGTATACCTGATGGGAGGTTTTAAACTGAGTCACGATTCTCCCATGACCTACCTGTCTACTCCTCGGCTGCTGATAGCCATCGTTGTCTTCAGCTTTACGGTATATCTCGTCCCCGGCCTTTGGGGCGCTCCGCTAAAGCTCATCAGCGGGTTTCCTCCTCCCCAGTTTTACAGCGAATCCCCTCAGGGCTTTGGTGTTCACATGCAAAACGATTCGAAGAAGCTGCCACCGCATGCACATCCCGGACCTAATGGAATCACGGCGTTTACTGACCTGAAGTATGCAAAAGAATATGCCAAAACGGTAAACAAACCCCTCATGCTCGATTTTACCGGCTGGGCTTGTGTCAACTGCCGTAAGATGGAAGAACAGGTATGGTCTGACCCGGAAGTAAAGAAACGCCTGAACGATGATTTTGTATTGGTATCACTCTATGTGGATGAGAAGACAGCGCTTCCGAAAGCGGAACAGGTGGAGGTGGAGTGGAACGGCAAGCGCACGCTAAAGACAGTGGGTAACAAATGGAGTTACCTGCAGGCAACAACCTATAAAGCAAATTCACAACCTCAATACCGGATAATCTCTGCCGACGGGGAGCGACTCAGCGACTCCTGTAGCTACGACCCCGACATTCAAAAATATGTTCGCTGGCTGGGTAAAGGATTGAAAACGTATAAGAAGAAATACGGGAAGGTGAATTAATGTCCACTGGACATTTATAGCTCAGTCGTCCTTCGGCTCTGCAGCCTTCTGAAAACCGGCTTTGCGTGCCCTGATTTTACTTGGGAACATCACATTGATCAGCTCGTCTTCGGTAGTCAGCATGGTTTGAGACACTCCGCCGATGATTGTGAACGGACCATTAAATTTTAATTTCTTTTTGACCTCCTCATAAGAACCATCTTCCCGCTTGATATAAAAGGTCACTACGGTATTCGCCTTTACATCCACCTTCCCGTTAAAACATTGACCGTTGGTGCCACTGCGGAAGGTGATGATCACATCGGTATAGGAGCCGTCAGCCACATCGTCAGCTCCACGTTCTTCAAATTTCTTGATCCATTTGAGGTAGCAGTTCGGTTCTTCAACTGTGGTTGTTGGAGCTTGAGAAAATGCAGGAAGAGAAGTGCAGGTGTACAACAGGATAACAGCAAATAGAATTTTCTTCATAGTCAGTGGTTTAACTCGGTCTAAATTTAGAAAAATACCGCAAGACAAAAAAACCACCTTCTGAACAGACTCCTGGCGATAAAATAGGTGTTTGCTTAACGTTTGAGCGCCTGGTTGTACAAATCAGCAACCATATGTGCATGACGTATCCGGTCGAACTTAAAGGTAATGGTAACAGCGGCCAGGCCAAGCGCCCCATACATCATATATTCACCATTTTGTCTGGCATTGGCCGACGCCGCGTTGCTTACCGGGCTGCCCCGGCGACCACGACGGGGCTGATTGGCTATAAACTCATAAAACCCCACATTAAACAGTACCGCACCTCCTATGAAGGCCGCATTCTGAATCAGCTTTTTCTCCTGCACCTTCTTGATCATCAGATTTACCTTGGGGTCATGCAGCTCCTGGGCGATGGCCAACATGCCCGACTCATTCGTTTTCCGTTCCTTGTAATAATAACTCCTTCCCATATAGGAAATGCTCCGGTCCTCTGCCGGAAGGAGTCTTACAGGTGGAGGCTGAACGGCTTCGTATGATTCTGTCCTGCCCCCCGGATAAATAATGCTTGAAACTTCCCAGGGAGGTAACACATACACCGGACCGTCCGGAGAATCGCTGCGTTTGAATTTGATCTCCGAAGGGTTAATCTCCAGTACTTTGGAAGGGATGCGCTCTCCGTTGCGTTTTACCAGTGTGTCCTGCGCCAGCAGTATACCTCCAGGCAAACAAGACATACAAACTAAAAGAAACGTGCGCATGGGAGAGTTGTTTGACACAAATTTAATGCAAAATCAACTTCTGCGTGACGCGCCCATTGTTGAGCTCCAGCTGGATGAGGTATAAGCCTTTCGGGAACTCGCTCAGATCCACTGTCCGGTTTATGGTGCCGTTTGTCAGCTGCAAAGCTTCTGTATACACCGTTTGTCCTACAAGGTTGACCAGGTGGAAGAGGGCCTGCTGAGGCTCGAGAGACTGTATCTCCAGATTCAGCATTCCGCTGCTCGGGTTGGGGTAGAAGGAAAGTTTCGTGCCGCCTTCTTCAAATACCAATATGCCCAGGGTATGGTCCACTGATACGCTGTCGCAGGTCATACAGCCGCTGGCATCTGTAATACATACGGTATACACCCCAACCGTAAGACCTGTCGCAGTTTGCCCGCTTTGAGAGGGGTTGGTCGACCAGCTATAGGTATAAGGAGCGGTACCACCCGATGCATATATTTTCGCGCTGGCATTGGAGCAGGTTGGACAGTTTACCGGTGTATGCGTTACGCTGTCTGCCACCAACGCTACCGGTGCAGCTACCGTACCTGTTGCAAAAGAGATACATCCGGATGAATCGGTTACCATTACCTGATACATGCCGGGAGGAAGACTGCTGGCCATAGCAGTTGTTTGAGGCGGGATGGTGGACCAGGAATAGGTATAAGGATTTGTTCCTCCGCTCATATTCACCGTTGCACTGCCATTGTTCATGGCTACACAGCCGCTCAAGGTAGTTATGGATGCGGTTCCTGCATTGGAATTGGAAACATTCACGGTGTCAGAGCGGGTACATCCGGTGGCATTTGTCACCTGTACCACATACACACCCGAAGGAATGTTGCCGGCTGTAGGGGTTGTTGCTCCTCCGGGAGTCCACGAGTAAGTATAAGGAAGTGTGCCTCCGCTGGATACGCTCACTGATGCCGACCCATCGGAGTTGCCGCAGGTTGCCCGGGCAGCAGTAACTGTTAGCATGATAGGTACTGGCTGGTTAACAGTTACACTGCTTGTGGTACTGCATGCGTTGGTGTCTGTTACCATTACCGAATAAGTACCCGCAACAAGACCTGTAGTGGTTGCCGTGTTGGGAGAAGCTCCTCCCGACCAGGAATAATTATAGGGCGCCGTTCCTCCCGATACGCTGGCAGTAGCCGTCCCATCACTTGTTCCGAAACAAGTTGGATTCACCGTGCTGGCATTTATATGAAGCAAAGCAGGTTCGGTCACTGTCACCTGTACACTTGTAGAGCAACCGAGCGAATCGGTAATTGATACGGTATAGGATCCTGCAGCGAGTCCTTTTGCAGTATCAGTTGTTTGTGACGGTGTCGTGTTCCAGATATAAGTATAAGGTTTTGTCCCTCCAGAAGTCGTAACGATGGCTTGTCCGTTAGCTCCTCCTTTGCAAAGCACGGGAGTAGCTGATTTGGAAACAAGCAGTGCCGGTGGAGAGGAAACCACAACCGATCCCGGTGTCACACATCCGTTGGCATCGGTAACCACTACCGAGTAGGTTCCGGGCAGGAGGTTGGTGGCTGTTGCTGTAGTCTGTACCGGGGTGGTGGACCAGGAATAAGTGAATGGTCCTGTTCCTCCCGTGAGCGCTATCGTAGCACTGCCATTGTTGGAGAAGAAACAAGTGGCGTTTGTAGAAGCAAGTGTGCCCGCTGCTCCATTGGAATTCGAAATAGATGCAATTGCAACAGTATTGCAGCCCGCAACATCTGTCACCAGACAGACATAATTGCCTGCCGCAAGAGAGGACGCGGTAGCGGAATTTTGTGAAGGATTGCTGTTCCAGGAATAGGTATAGCTGCCGGTACCTCCGGTCACTGCCACCGTGGCCGATCCGTTGATGCTTCCGCACAGCGTATTGGTTGTCGTAATGGTGGTGGCCAGCGCAGTGGGCTGGGTGATGGTAACGGTTTGGGTGGTCACACACTGATTCGTATCGGTGATGCTCACAGTATATGTTCCGGCACTTAGATTAGTGACAGAGGAGGTATGCTTTACCGGAGCGGTGGACCAGGAATACGCATAAGGAGGCACTCCTCCTGTGGCAGTCACTCCTGCCGAGCCATTGGTGCCGGCATTACAAGAAACATTTTGCTGGGTCGGTGTTCCTGCCAGTACTGGAGGCTGAGTTACCGTGGCAACAAGGTTGATGCTGCATCCGGTAGAATCGGTCACCATCACACTGTAGTTGCCTGCCGTAAGCCCTGAAGCGGTTGAAGTGGTTTGTGCCGGTGTGGTGTTCCAGGAATAGGTAAAGGGGAGTGTGCCGTTAGAAACAATTGCGCTTGCCGATCCGCTTGCCGCACCGTTACAATTGACAGGAGTGGAAAAGGAGCTGGCGGCAATGGATTGCTTTGTTATCGTTA
>Ga0206918_1026_pt1 | contig 43372 bp, 38 predicted proteins | sample Alteio_BWOrgHeat_69_FD_152950 | JGI IMG/M metagenome (GOLD analysis project Ga0206918, IMG submission 152950) | Enriched cells from forest soil in Barre Woods Harvard Forest LTER site, Petersham, Massachusetts, United States -... | ecosystem: Environmental > Terrestrial > Soil > Temperate forest >... | reverse complement strand
AGATGTGTAGAGTAGGTAAATCCGCTTTACAGTTATCGTCGAGACGGGAATACGAGGAGGGTAATGCTTCCAGAAGTCACAATTGCTCAGCACACAAGAAAAGCTAGGAACGCGAGTGTATCATTTACTCGTACCGGAAACCGACACAGGTGGGCGAGGAGAGTATCCTCAGGCGCGTGAGAGAACTCCAGTTAAGGAACTCTGCAAATTACTACTGTAACTTCGGGAGAAAGTAGCCCGTTATTAGGTGATGAATCTTTACGGTTCAAAGCTGAGGACGGGGGCACAAACTAGGGGGTAGCGACTGTTTAACAAAAACACAGGACTCTGCAAACTCGTAAGAGGAAGTATAGGGTCTGACGCCTGCCCGGTGCCGGAAGGTCATGAGGAGAGGTCAAGGGGTAACCCTGAAGCTTCGAATTTAAGCCCCGGTAAACGGCGGCCGTAACTATAACGGTCCTAAGGTAGCGAAATTCCTTGTCGGGTAAGTTCCGACCTGCACGAATGGCGTAACGACTTCCCCACTGTCTCGACTGGAGACTCAGCGAAATTGGAGTCGCGGTGCAGATACCGTGTTCCTGCGGCAAGACGGAAAGACCCCGTGAACCTTTACTGTAACTTGATATAGAACACTTGGTTTTTTTGTGTAGGATAGGTGGGAGACTTTGAAGCTTGGGCGCTAGCTCAGGTGGAGTCACCGTTGAAATACCACCCTAAAAAATTGAGTGTTCTCACCAGAGATAATACAACTTGTCCTGGGACGATGTCAGGTGGGCAGTTTGACTGGGGCGGTCGCCTCCCAAAGAGTAACGGAGGCGCACGAAGGTACCCTCAGGCTGAGTGGAAACCAGCTGTAGAGTGCAAGGGCATAAGGGTGCTTAACTGCAAGACGGACATGTCGAGCAGATACGAAAGTAGGTCCTAGTGATCCGGTGGTTCCGTATGGAAGGGCCATCGCTCAACGGATAAAAGGTACTCCGGGGATAACAGGCTTATCTCCCCCAAGAGTCCACATCGACGGGGAGGTTTGGCACCTCGATGTCGGCTCATCGCATCCTGGGGCTGGAGCAGGTCCCAAGGGTTTGGCTGTTCGCCAATTAAAGCGGTACGCGAGCTGGGTTCAGAACGTCGTGAGACAGTTCGGTCCCTATCTGCCGTAGGTGTTGGAGAAGTGAGAGGAGCTGTCCCTAGTACGAGAGGACCGGGATGGACAGACCGCTAGTTTGTCAGTTGTCACGCCAGTGGCAGTAGCTGAGTAGCTATGTTTGGAAAAGATAACCGCTGAAAGCATCTAAGTGGGAAACTTACCTCAAAACAACTTCTCCCAGAACGTTAAGTTCTCTAGAAGTCCCCCAGAAGACTACTGGGTTGATAGGATAGGAGTGTACATACAGTAATGTATTCAGCTGACTATTACTAATCGGACGAGAGGTTTATTTTTATTATTTTTTAACCTGTTTCTTCGGAAACAAGACAAAAAATAAGTGTTATTCTCTTACTCTTCCCTATTCAAAGCTCTCTGAGTCTTTAAGAACTTACGGTGACGTAAGATTTTACAAGTTCTATCTTAAAAAGTACAAACTTCTGCTAGCTGATTCAGCCTAGCGGATGAAATATAAAAAATTTATATCTACCAAACACTCTATCACTCTGTTAAAGATGTTCACCTCAAGTTTATAAAGCTTGGGGGTGTCTTGAGCGGCGAGGTCCCACCTGATTCCATTCCGAACTCAGAAGTTAAGCTCGCCAGCGGCGAAAATAGTGCCGAGGTAGCTCGGTGTCAAAATAGCACGATGCCCCCATTTAATTTAAAACCCCATTCAGCAATAGCTGAATGGGGTTTTTTTTGTTTCTAGTGGTGTGTGTAAGTTTTTGATCTCAAAAATTTGTTCAATTTGTGCATTTTAGTCAAAAGAACAGTCTTGTGATTAATCTTCAAGAGATTTTAGTGCCAATTCGAACGTCTACGCCGAATTTCAGAGGCTCTATTTATCGGTAGTATGGATTTCTGTTTGATCAAAATACCGTTAGAGAAAACTTCGGCGTATTTTAGAAGTGCTTATTTTACGGCTAAAATGGGTCCGAATGAATTAACTCGATTTACATTTGTTCCGGCATCAAAATAAAAAAGCCTCTCAAATTGGAGAGGCTTTTTAAAATTTAAAACAAATAGTAAGAACTATTTTTTCTTAGCTGTAATTTTACGCTTAATTCCAGCTTTTTTCTTAGCCTGGTTTTTGCGGTTTTTCATCTTTTGTGTCTTTTGTTTACGGCCTTTTCCCATTTGTTGATCCTTTCGTTGATCATAAAATTCTTATTAATACTGATGCTAAATAATCGAGCGACAACGGTCAAGTAAAGTATGTGTTTGACCAGTCTGTTCAGTCACCCGATCCTATCATCAGTGCTCAAATGGTGCTTCAAATTTGAGGTCAAATTAAGTGTTTTTTTGGAATGTTTTTACTAACATAGGTATGCCCGCGCTCGCTTAAATGCACTTGGGTTTCGAGAACCTAATTTACAAAGGTGATCGATTTTTACCCTTTAATAACAAGCCCTTGGATTGAGTAAAAAGATTCAATCTATTCGTCCCCAAGACCGATAGGTCAGAAGGGGGAAATGAACTGGCTATGTTGTTTGACGACAAAAAACTACAACTTGAATCAATCAATGATTTGGTCCAATGCCCGGTTCACACGGTAGAACCATATTCGCTCATGCTCGCGCCCGTATATGTATTGATGAAATTGAATCAGAAATTCGTTTCAGTAAAAGCCCCGCTCGATTTTTTCACAGACGACGAATTGCAGCGACTTAAAACACACGAAGTATTTTATCTGCCAAAGTTTGTGAAATCCTCAGTCCGGTTTCAGACTGCAGGTAGATTGATTCGAAAAATGTTGACCTTAAAACAGGCCCAACTCAGCGCGGCACCACAGGAAATTTCGAAAGAATCATTTAGTGTTTTAAGTGAGTTGTGGGGCAAACAAGTTCATATTGAGCCTTTTTTTATGAGTATTTTTGCAGAAGAGTTTTGTACGCCCCTAAATCCGGAAAAAATGCTTTGGGCCCGAGAACACGCAGTCGTTAAACACGACCATGGATTACTGTTATCAGGAACACTGGTTTTTATTGCACTACATTTGGGTTGGTTTGATTTTGAAGAGCTTGATCAATATCGTATATCGATCTATGAAAGAACAGTTCAAGGCGAGGATTGGAGTGCGCCGACTTCTGCACTAGAATTTATCGTTAAGGATCTTAACGATATACTGAACGCGCATCCCGCGATTACGTTAGAAGTACTGACCGAAGTTTCATGTGAATGGTCGAATAAGCTTTCCTCTCGATTAAAGTTTTTGAAAACAAAAAACACTAACATTAGTTACGACTCGGTCACGATTTTTGGTAAGGAAGGTTTCGCGGCATGAGTGAAGCTCTCCAAATCGGATTAGGAAATACCGTGGATCGTGAAACGGTCGTGTTTCACGGGGGGATCACCTCGCGTGATTCGTTTGGTAGAATTACGGATTTAGTAGTCGTGTGGATGAGAAAGGAACATGAGCTAAGCCAAAAGTTATCAGGAGACCTCCGAGTATTGATCCAAGGGCTGTTAGAGTTTGGATTTCCTAAAAGTAAATCGACAAATGGGCATCTTGAGTTGGCGATTGAAAATGATCAAGTCTATGTGGGACTGCGATTCAATAACTTCATTGTCGACGAAGGTGACGATGTCGAGAAAAAATTAGCAAAGTATTGGTTGAATTCGGATGAATCGTCACTCATTAAAAAACTATTGTATTCTCAGGATCGAGTAGAAGTTCGGTTTTTGAAAAAGGCAAACTTGTTAGAATGGCGAATCATTCGGTCAATTAGTGACAAACAAGTTAATCTGGACCTCCCTTCATTTCAGGTTTTCTCGGACGTTGAAGAATCGTTTAAAACCGAGCATGAACAATTTGTCGAAATGGGCGATATCCCTTACGAAGAGTGGGTTGCAGAGGTTTATAAAAATAAACACGAGAAAAATAAGTCCGGAGAGTTTTTTCAGAACGGTGAATCAGTGCAGAATGAGGACGAATGGGCTCGGGTCGCATTTGAGCGGGACAAAAAAGCGATTGATGATTCTGTAAAGGTATTTGCGGCGCAAGTGGTCGGCGGTGACAATGACGGGGCAACCATCGAAGGGGGAGATCCTTCGAATGGCTCAAAATTAGCCGTGTCTGAATCGTTAAATGTCGGAACAAACGAAATCGCAGTATTGAATGAAAAAATTAGGCAATATGAAAAGATGTTGAAGCAAAAAGAAAAACAGCATCAAAAGACCGCGATGGAAGTAATTGCGCTACAAGAACGGGTGAATAGCGTAATCAAAATGGCTCAGGCGGGCGACACTAAACAGGTGCAGTTATTTAGGGATAAAGCGATGCAAATGTTTGAAATGGTAAAAATTCTAAAGCTTGAAAAACAACAACTCGAGAAAACGATTTTTGATTTGAAAAGAGGAGTCCTTCCGGGAGGACAGGGGAAAATCGGGGACGAGTCTCCTGGGATGATGTTGCAAATTGAAGAATTGACTAAAAAGGCGGAAAGATTTTCGAGAGCGCTTGAGGCCGAAAAACAAAAAGTGAAGATGTTGTCTGAACGGGCCGTATCCGCGGAAAAGGAAGCGCAAGGCGCTAGTCCTCTAGTTGATGATTTAGAACGAAAAGTAGAAGCATCGATCAAAATGGCTCAACAGCATAAAAAAGAAACAGAAATAGTAAAGCAGAAGTTGGTTCAGTCTGACGCAGAAAAAAATAAGATAAAAAATGATCTATTAAAAGCACAGGCTCAGATTCAAACCTTGATGAAACGTCAAGCGGCCTGATTTCAGATTTGGTCAAACCCGCCACCGGGATTCAATTTGTGAGTAACGGTGCCTCATGCTTTTTTTGTTTTTTTTGAGCATCAACTAGGTAATCTTGAAATTTGATGCGGCGTTTAGAGTATGTATTTAGCGCGAAAGCGAAGTTAAGCAATCGGGTTATCTATCTGATGCTATGAGATTCGCATTTAGGTAGATTATATGGAGTTGTGATCGGAATTCCAAGCGCAGATTTTTTGAGATGCGAGGGCGAAGGCCGAAAGTTTATAGAGCAAGCGCATTCCGACATTGGCATCCCATTCATCATTGGCTTGGTTCACTTCAATTGGATTACTTTGACTATCGAGGGTAGGCGCAACTTCAACCACGTCAAAACCGATAATTTTTTTTCCGGATTTGGCAAGGCTGCGGACAATCTGAATCGCTTCGTGATAATCAAGTCCTCCAGGAACAGGTGTTCCCGTGTGCGGACAGTATCTCGGATCTAGTCCGTCGATGTCGAAACTCACCCAGACATGATCAGGGAGTTTTGAAACAATTTCTTCGGCGATGCTAGCGAAGGATTTTCCGTCCATCTTCTTTGCAGAAAGTTGTTGATCATAATAAACCTGAAATTTATCTTTTTGCGACGAAGTGAATTGATATTCTTCTTCACAAAAATCCCGAATCCCGACCTGGACAATTTTCTTTATTTGCGGAATCTTGGTTGCGGCATTGTACATGATCGATGCGTGGGAGTGTTCAAATCCAAGATATGCTTTTCGGGTATCCGAGTGGGCATCAAAATGTAAAATCCCGTATTCGGGATAATTTTCAGCTGCCGCTTGGAATGCGCCGAATGGTGTAGAGTGATCACCACCAATCAACCCCGGGATTTTTTTAGCTTGGAAAATTGTGCTCACTTCTTGGCGAACAAAATGATTGAGCGTTGCGGATGCGGCATTTACTAGATCGAGGTTCTTTTGCAGCGCGGGTAGGTGATCTATTTCACCGTAGGCTTCGATGATAGTTTGGGCTAGGATTTTCGAGCGTCGGTTCAATTCAAACATTTCCGGAGAAATGGCGTGAGCGTGTAGGCCCGCTAAGTACGGATTTTTTACGTCGAGATCAAAAACATCCATCTGGCTGCTGGCATTGAGAATTGCTTCAGGGCCGTGGGAGGTGCCGCCTCCATACGATGTGGTTGCCTCCCACGGTACCGGAAGATAAATAACTTTGGCGTCGTCAAAAGAATACGGCAGCCCGAATATTCCTGCTTGAGGATCGGCTGCCGCATTCGGATTGTAATTCAGATTCTGTTGATCAGTTGCCATTCGTGAGATCTGCGATCTCTCCCGTGCCATAAATCATGAATTCTGTGGATTCCATTTCATAAGTCGTCGTCGTAGGAGTCGACCAACTCACGAGAATTTGTGCCGCCGCGACAGGATCGGTTTCGGTGCCCATGTTGAGAGTCGCTTCGATTTCAGCTCTCATTTTGAGTTGACGACCGGTCTTCAGGTGAACGTTTGTTGGTTCAACGCTGATCTGCCCGATAAACTTACCTTTACCGTGGTAAGTTCCACTGTAAAAATAAGTGATGCGATAATCAAAACCACCTGCGGATTGACCAAACATGTTGGTGAACGCCACACGGTAAACTTTTACCACTGGTTTTGACCATTGGGTGAGTTGAGTCCAGCTGGTGATTCCCTCTGGCACTACTGAGGTTTTGAATGTTTGGTAATCGGCATTTGGTTTGCTGGTAAGAATGAAGTCCCAAATTCTTTCGCCAAGAGATACGATGATTCCGAGTTTTCCGTTATTGATGTCGATTGGCCCCGGAAATGTTCCAGGAGTCGTTCCACCGATACCACCCGGAAATGGATTGATTCCACCGATACCACCTGGGGTTGGGTTAAGACCGCCGATTCCGCCGGGGGTAATTCCACCGGGAACGATACCACCTGGAGTGACGCCACCTGCAGGAGTAGGTGTTGCAACAACGATCGAGCCAGGAGTGGTCGACGTTGGTGTCGGAATTGGTTTTGCTCCAGCGGAAGGAAGTGTTGGCAAAGTTGGTAAGGTAGGTTGAGTATTTGGTATTGGCGTCGGCGTTGGAACAATACCCGTCGATTCGTACATTTGATATTCAGCAGTAACGTCAGTCACCGTTGATTTATATTGATTTGCACCTTGTGCAAAAACAGAAGTAGACCAGAACAAGACCCCTAAAATTAATCCCAGATTTGTCATTGTAACCCCCTTAAAAGTTGGCAATGATTTACCCAAAAAACCGTCAATTAGCAAACGGTACTGTTAGAAATTCTAATTAGACCTCAGCGTTAAAGTTGATGAGTGCTTTCAATCATGCCACGGATCGAAACCTGGCCTGTAAAGTTGCTAAAAATGATTTTACCGGGTTTGGAGCAAAAAGAGCTGGAAAGACTGTCTATATATAGAGAGAGTTCAGTGGAGTAAATTGGTACGGCGCGTTGCCAGCGGGTGATTTCGAGATGTAGCGGAGGCTTCTTGGCCTTTAGTAGTATTGAGAGTTCATCGGCGATAAGGCCAGAAATCTGGGAGTCCGTAAAACCAAGAATATCGGGATCTTTCGTTCCACCTAACATCACCGTGAGTGAAACATCGTTTTTGCATTTTGTTCTTTCCGAAAATGCGCTCGAATTGAAGAGGCAGCCCAAAATCCGCATTCCCTCACCCGCAGGAATTAAAACACCTATGCCCTTTGGGAGTTGATCAAACGAATCGTGAGAATAAAATACGGTGATCGTGATCAAGGGACTATACCGGGGTGTTGATGTTTTCTCAGCGAACGACGGCGTCGTTGCCTTTAGAAGATTTTCTAGAGCCGGAGACGGAACGGAGAGGATGAGGTTTCCCTCGATCTGGTCTACGCTGCTGATTTCAGAGTTCAGGTGGATTTCATTCTTCAGTACGGCCTGAAGTTTTTGAACTAACTCTTCAGTGCCATTCTTGAAGACCATTATTCGCGCACGTTTTGATTTTTGTTTTTTTGAGGAGAGTAAGTGTCGGAATAGGGAGACATTTTCCGAAGATGGAATGAGTTTTGGGAAACTGAGTTTTGCATTGAGCTCGGCTGGAGAGCAGGCAAAAATGCCCGTGGTAAATGGCCCAAGTAAATATCGAGTGGCAGCCGGTCCTAAGTAGGCATTTCCCCATTGTTCTAAATTGAGAGTTTGAAGAGGAGCCGGCAGAGTTGGTTTTTTAAAAACGTGAAATAATGTCGAAAGGATTTCGGCAAAAGTGAGAGGCATTTTTCTCATTTTTCCATCTCGATAAATATACCGAGCGTTGGATTTTGGATTCACCGGGAGAAGTTCGATACCCAATTCGTTCACGAAGTTCTCGACCACTTCATTGACGAGTAAGCTATGTGCCGCGGTTTCAGCCATCCCGTAAGGCGTGTGTTTCGTTTGAATGAGACCACCACAGCGATTGGATTTTTCGTGGATAGAGACTTGATAGCCTTTCTTTTTAAGAGTGTAGGCAATCAAGAGACCGCTAATGCCGGCCCCCACGACGGTGACTCGTTTATCTTGGGTGTTGAGCTTACCGATCATACCGTCTGAGAAAAGAGTTTAGTATCAGGAGCCTTGCGAATGAGGCGAGCATCGAAAGCCATGCAGACATTTCGTAGAAAGGCCCGTCCGGCTTCGGTGACCTCGCACGAAGTCGCAGTGAGTTTGACTAAACCATCTTTTTGCATTTCGGATAATTTTTCGGAAACTGCAGAGAGAATCGGCGTTTGGTTTTTAGCCTGGCTCCAATCGGTTTTCATCTTCGTCATTAAGTTTAAAATGTGCTGACGAAGGATCAGATCTTCTTCGTTGAGCAGATGCCCACGGATAATCGGTAACTCCTTCTGGCTTACCTTCTCTACGTAGGTCTCTAGCAGTTTTTCATTTTGTGCGAAAGAGGTCCAAGCATCGCCAATGGCGGACACCCCCAGTGCAAGGATGGGTGAAACGCTTCTCGCTGTGTACCCCATAAAGTTTCGGTGCAAAGTTTTACCTTCAGTCGCTATAGAAAGTGAATCGGTTTTCAATGCAAAGTGATCCATTCCAATTTCAATATATCCTGCGCCTTCTAGCAACTCGCGCCCGCGCTCGTAGAGTGCCCGCTTTTCATCACCGCTCGGTAGATCTGCCTCGGTGAAACGACGTTGACTCGCTTTGATCCAAGGTACGTGTGCATAACCATAGAAAGCGATGCGATCTGGCTTGAGATCGATTACATGTGCAATGGTTTGCTCCACACTTTGAAGTGTCTGGAGGGGAAGTCCATAGATGAGATCATAGTTGATGCTCGTAAAGCCTAACGCGCGCGCGTCTTCTGTGATTTTGCGGACCTGCTCTACGGATTGGACACGATGGACGATGTCTTGAACTTTCGGATCGAAATCCTGAATCCCGAGACTGATCCGTTTAAATTGAAATTTTTTGAGAGTTTCTAAATGCTCGCGACTCGTGACTCGTGGATCGACTTCAATTGAAAATTCGTAGTCAGGGTGGATCTCGCAATGTTCAAAAATTCCACCGAGCAAGTGAGTGAGTTCGACTGGCGTGAAAAAGGTAGGGGTCCCGCCACCTAGATGAAGTTCGCTTAGCTTTAGTTTTTTGCCTTGAAGACCAAGCTTCTCACGGTACAGGTCAAATTCTTGGAGAACAGTTTGAGTGTAGGGCACCGATACGCCGTGATTGCGAGTGATGCGTGTATTGCAACCACAGTAGGTACAGAGTGACTCACAGAAAGGAATGTGAACATAGATTGCCGCGCCTGTATTATCGGTTTGAGCCTTCGTAAGAGATTCTTTGAGGGAAGCTACCCATTGATCGGGTGACGGTGAAGCATCCCAGTACGGTACCGTTGGATAACTCGTGTAGCGGGGGCCGGCAACATTGTATTTTTTGTAGAGTTCTGGATTCATTTTGAAAACACCTCTTTTTGATATTTTAGAAAATTGCGAACATTTTGTTCTGGAGTCCACTGCAGGACTCCATGACCAAGTCCGCAGACCCAGCCTTTTAGTTTTTCGCTCGGAAGTTTGAGTACGGGTTCAAAAAAGTTTTCGATTTCTTTCATGCATGCCTGTTCAGGTAAGATCATCAAGTTCGGGTCAAAGTTACCTTGTATTGACCAGCGGTCACCAAACTCCTCGAGTGCGTTCACGATCGGATAATTCCAATCGATGCCGAGGCATTCAAATGGAAGTGAATGAAGATGTTGCCAATGAGTGGGACCAGTGCCCTTAGAGTAATAAACAACCGGTGTGTTTGGATGACGCCGGCGGAACTGGGTGAGAACTTCGTGTAGGGTCGGAACGATGATCTCTCGAAATAGAGCGGGCTCTACTTCTCCGGCACAAGTATCCATGACTGCTACCGCGTCGGCACCGGACGCTGCTTGCAAACACATATTTTCAACCAATAACGGCAAAAGAATTTGATAGAACCCCTCGTAGCGACCGTCAGAGAGTCCCGCATAAGCGTCCTTCAAGCCCTTGCCACCCTCTGCGGTAGAGGCCTGATGTGAACCGGCGACCGCATAATAAAACAAGGTGAGCGGTCCACCGACAAAACCGAGTAGCGCTTTTTCTGGCGCGAGTTTTGAACGAATGAGACTCATGGCCTTGCCCTGATAAGAAATTTCGTTCACGAGTTCTAGTGTAGTTTTCTTTTGCAGATTGAGTTTAGAGAGAGCTGCTTTGTCGGTGAGATGCCAATCGAGTTTTGGTCCTGGTACATATTGAAGTCCCATGCCGAGAACTTCGAGCGGGAACAAAAGATCGGAAAATAAAATTGCGGCATCGAAATTGAAGTCATCAATGGGGCCAAAGGTGACATCGGCTGCAGCTTCCGGAATTTTGCATAAATCAAGAAAGCTATAACGCTGCTTCATTCCCTGATAGTGGGAGTGATAGCGACCGGCCTGGCGCATGAACCAAACAGGGGGGCGATTGGAATTCTTTCGTTGAACCGCATCTAAATAAAGGGTGGGCTTATTCATGTTAGCTCTCTTTCAATGAGATAGCCCACTCCTCGCACACTACGAATGAGGGTGGGTTCATTTGGATCGGGCTCGATCCACTTGCGCAATTTTAGAACAAAGTTGTCAATCGTCCGTGGGGTCGGGTATTCATCCTCACTCCAAACGACATTCAAAATTTCATCACGACTCACTACCTCTCCACGTTTTTCATATAAAAGTTTAAGAAGCGCACATTCTTTGTGGGAGAGGTTGTATTTTTGGCCGCCGCTGATGATTTCATATTGTTTGAAATGAACCGTTGCACGACCGATTTTAATCTCACCGACTTGAGGGGCAGAGTTTTGAATGAATTGAAGTCGCTTACTCGCATTTTGAATGCGTAGAAGAAGTTCTTTGAAATTGAATGGTTTAACAATGTAATCTTCAGCGCCAAGTTCTAGGCCATGGATACGGTCTTCAGTAGTACCCGCGGCAGTGAGGAAGACCATCGCTACTTCCGGATGTTTTTGGCGAATGAGTCTTCCCAAATCAAAACCACTACCATCTGGAAGCTGGACATCAAGTAGGGCAAAAGAAATCGCATTGTTCTGCAGTATCGTTTTTGCCTCAGAAATTGATTGAGCCCAAAACACCTGATAGCCTTCCATTTGAAGGCGGTCTTTTACTGTTGACCCGACATTCACTTCGTCTTCGAGGAGGAGCAGGTTAATCGACACGTTTGACCTCATTTTCCAATTTGAATTTGAGTTGAGTGATGAATTCACCACGTGTTTTGTCGCCCAAGGTTTGAAAATTTGCTGAGCCACTCATTTTTTCCATGAGAGTTTTGATGAGGTAGAGTCCAACGCCCGCGCCTTGAGAGTTGGTACCCCGATAAAAAAGTTTTCCAAGGGATTTTACCTCGGCTTGCGAAGTAGAGTTTTCATGAATTACGTCAACTTGGAGTTCGCCGTCCAATGCGCCACTTCGAATGGCGAGCTTGGCTGGTAGCGAAGCCGAGTATTTTATGGCGTTGTCCATTAGGTTTCTAAAGATGATGGTCACGGCCGCAGGATCCGCGAGTACGATATCATCCCCCATCTCGATGGAAAGATTCAATTTTCCTTGAGCGGTTGAATAAAACGGAATTACGCGAGATTGAAGAAAGCTCTTCAGAGGGAGACCTTCTTTAGTGAGCTTGCCTCCACCTTCCACGCGGGCCAGTTCTAAAGTTTTTTGAACCTGGCCTTCCATGCGTTCCACATCTTCTAACAATCGATCTAAGTAGGGTGAGTGTTTAGGGTTGGTATCTAGCATGTCTTTCAATGCTTCTGCCTGGAGCTTAATGCTCGTGAGCGGCGTTCTGAATTCATGGGTCAGTGATGCAAAAAAGGCTTGAATGCTTCGGGAGCGACGTGAGTCTCTGATGAAGAAAAATACGAGGACGGCGTTCGTAATGAGGATCAGTAGGACAAAGGTTCCCGATTCGCCGCTCACCATTCGTTCGGTGCGAATCAATCGCTCTTGAACTTGTGATGCCGGAGCGCCTAGTTGGGTCTGAAGTTTTGCAATTTCATCACTTTGTTGGAGGAGGAAGGTCCCCCACCAGATGGCGAGCACCAGCAACATTCCGGCCCACAGTACCTGGATCAGCACTAAGAGCTTGAGTCGCCGGTCAGAGTTGCGGACTACATCCCCTTTACCCATTAAACTGACTTCACTCCTTGAAATACTTTCTTCGCTTTATCGAGAACGAACTCCAAATCACTCTTGGTGTGTGCGGTGCTTAAGAATCCAACTTCGTAACCACTGGGCGCAAGATAAACACCCTCATCGAGGAGGCCGTGGAAAATTTGAGCGTAAATCGCTTTTTGTTCCGTAGGAATCTGGGAGATATTGCGTGCAACACTCGGTTTTTTGTTTTTGGGACCACAAACCATCCAAGAGATCGAACCGAAGCTTTGGATATTCATGGAAAAATTTGGAGCTTCATCAGCTAGTTTTTGCATTTCGCTGACAAACCATTTTCCGGTTTCGGCGAGTTTTGCATACGGATTTTCACGCATGATTTTTTTCAGCATGGCGTGACCGGCGGCCATGGCCACCGGATTTGCGCTCAAGGTTCCTGCTTGATAAACAGGGCCCACCGGAGCAACGAGATCCATGAGTTCACGGCGTCCGCCGTAAGCACCGACTGGAAAACCACCACCGATGATTTTTCCGTAGGTGACGAGATCGGGTTTAATTCCAGTGAGTTCAGCCATCCCGCCGAGGGCGACTCTGAAGCCAGAGATCACTTCATCGAGGATCAAGACGGATCCATGTTTCTTACAAAGTGTTTCCAGTTTTTTCAAAAATTCATTTCTCTGAATGAGGAGACCATTGTTTGCTGGAAGAGGCTCAATGATGGCGGCGGCGATCTTGTCGCCGTGTTTAGCGAACATGGCTTCCAATGCTGCATCATCATCGAGAGGGCAAACCAGGGTTTCCGACGCGGTACTGGTGGAAACACCGGCGCTATCAGGAGAAGCCATTTCCGCGAGTCCGGAGCCCGCGCGAACGAGAAGCGAATCGACGTGACCATGATAGCAGCCATCGAATTTTAAGATCAAATCGCGCTTCGTAAATCCGCGAGCGACCCGAAGTGCGGACATCACCGCTTCCGTGCCGGAGTTTACAAAGCGAAGTTCGTCCACGAATGGAAGCGCCTTGATCATGTCTTCTGCGAATTCGAGGGAGTAGCGTTCAGCGGCACCGTAAGACCAGCCGCGAGAAAGGGCGCTCTTCACTGCTTCACCAATCTCCATGTCCTGGTGTCCGAACAGAAGGGGGCCCCAAGAAAGACAAAAATCGACATATTCATTGCCATCGACATCGGTGAGTCGGACTCCTTTTGCAGATTCAACAAATACCGGCGTGCCGCCGACTCCGCGAAAGCCACGCACTGGGGAGTGAACTCCACCCGGGACGATTTTTTTAGAGCGTTCAAAAAGTTTTTCTGAGGTTTGTCTGTTCATGTTTTTTCCTTTTTTATCCGTTAAGTTTATTGAGCTTTACTCATCCATTCGCGGGCATTTCGCGCACCATAGGTAATGACCATGCTTGCGCCAGCGCGGAAGAACGCGGTCCAGGCTTCCAAGTGTGCACGTTCGCGATTAATCAAGTTTTGTTCGGCCATGAGTTCAATCGCCGCGTATTCACCGCTCACTTCATAGACAGCCCAAGGGAGAGGAATTTTTGTAGAGAGATCCTTGATCACGTCCAGATAAGGGAGTCCTGGCTTTACCATGAGAATATCAGCGCCCTCTTCCGCATCGCGAAGACTAGAGCGATACGCATCGCTTGGATTTGCGGGGTCGATTTGGTAAGTCGCTCGGTCCTTCAGTTTCATTTCGCCTTTTGGGGCAGAATCTGCGGCAACCCTGAAAGGGCCGTAAAAACCGGAATGAAACTTCGCCGAATAACTCATGAGGATCGTCTGATCGAGTTTGTTCTTGGAAAGGATTTCACGAATCGCGCGAATGCGTCCGTCCATCATGTCGCTTGGAGCGACACAATCAGCGCCCGCTTGGGCATACGCCAATGCACATTTTGCCAGAGAATCTACCGTTTGATCATTAATCACGTGGTCCATCGAATCGTTCAAGATTCCACAATGTCCGTGGGAAGTGTAAGAGCAAAGACAGACGTCGACTGAAAGAAATACTTCGGAGCCGAAACGTTTTTTGATCGCGGAGATTTGCGTCGACGTAAAATCGTAAGAGAAGTTTTTATCGGACTTCTGAGCGGGCACACCAAAGAGAAGAAAACTTTTCACGCCCTTTTCGAGATCTCCTTCGATTTGGGTGAGAAGCGACTCAGTAGTTTCACGATATACGCCAGTGAGACCAGGAATGATCTCTTTTTTGCTGAGACCCTCCACTACAAAGAGGGGTTGGATTAATTTTTCTGTAGAGACGACCACTTCTTTGGTGAGATTACGAAGAATCGGCGTGAGGCGAGTGCGTCGGTAATTTAGATTCATAATTCTCCTAAAATTGATTCACAGCTAACTCACGAGTCCGCGTCGATGATCAGAGGTTCGATTCCACAAGCTCGAATTGCCGTGGCCGTTTTTCCAATGCCACTTGCGTGAACCTTTTTTGAAAATTCGGCCTGTTTTTCAAGTGATCCGAGCTTACTCCACACGGTGGAAAAGGGTAAGCCCGAACTCCAATAAAGACGGCTGGAATTGGTGATTTTTGACGGAACTTCTCGAAATTGATGCGTATAGCAAGGCACCAGAATGGTATTTTGATCCTCAATTGCGCTTTCGGCGTGAGTCAAAAAAGCCGTTTTGCCATTCATTCGCAGGAGGGTCTTATTTTTGAAGACTTGGAAATAATCAAAACCCTGATACTCCACGGAGCCCTCAACCCAAACACCCATCGTCGCCAATTTGAACCAGCTTTTGAGACCTGATACCCAGACGCGTTTGTTTTCTAGAATGGCCGTTTCATTTTCCCCTAAAAACTCGAGCGCCCGCGAGTGGGCAACAAAACAAACTTTGGATTCGCTGAGAGCGGATTTTTCAGAAGCGCTTAATTCTCGTTTCTTAAAATCGAAAAGGTCACTCGCTTCCACTTTGGTGAATTCGGAAAGTGACGGAGGAGTTTTTCCAATATTTCTCGTTTCAACGACAAACTCGCCACTCGGTTTTTCACCACGGATAAAAAGCTTCCCGCCGCAGGTGTTCGGAATAAAATTCGCCCCCAGCTTCAAGTGGCAGCCGCCGCCCCATTCTCGTAAAATCGCCCGTTCTTCTTTTACTCCCGATTCGGTCGGTGGGTGGTGTAATTTTCTCAAGGTCGCTAACACTTCGTGATTATCTTTATGGCATTCAATCGCCAAAGCACCTTGAGCGGGTGCACTTGGGCAATCTCGGACGGGAACGATCATCAGTTTCGTTTTCTCGAGTAACTTCCATAGTTCGAGAGCCGCTTTTTCGTCATGGGAAAGGCGTTCCAGTCCTGCAAAGGCAAGCACGACCCCGTCGAGTTTTCGCTCAGCAATCTCTGTTTCGAGAATGCGGCCTAAGCGAGTGTTCACGTTGCCGCGAATTTCAACAAACTTTAAAAGTGGTTTTTGTCCCGGTGAGAATTGAGGGAGGGCTTTTTCTAGAAAGGATGGAATGAGGGTGAGACGCCGCGGTGACGAAGTCCCGATGCGAATTTCTTTTCCATCTTTTAAGCGTTGGATCACGTTGTCGTGAAAAACAATGATGTCGTGTTGCAGTTCTCGAGCGGGGATCGCCGCCAAGCTAATCTGAGAAGGACGATCAAGAGCCAGATCTTTCATTGAGTGGACTGTGAAATCGACATGGCCATCGAGAAGGGCATGATCAAGTTCAGCAGTAAAAAATTCCTTACCGTCAATTTGGCTCAGCGGTTTATCCAGAATTTTATCGCCTTGGGTATCGATTCCCACGAGTTCAACTTTGATTCCTGGGTTGTGTTTTTCAACTTCACGTGCAACCCAAGAGCTTTGCGCCCAAGCCAGAAGAGAACGGCGCGTTCCAAGTTTTAATGTTTTTGATAATGAAGTCATGAATTACAATCCTAGAAAAAAACCGCTAAATCTTCCCAACCGTGAGCGACATGAATCGATTTGGATAAATTCCGAAGGAGCGCGCGTTCATGGCAGGCAAAGACCGCTTGATTTACTTGTTTTTGACGAAATTGGCTTTGTTCGTGTTCGATGGCGAAAAGATCGCTGAGAGATAAGGTGTGGAAAGGCAGGGTATTGACCTCATTCTCTTGAGCACCGAGGTGCAGAATACGAGCGGTTTCAGAGCGGTGCTCGTTTACGCATTCATCGATCGATGAACCAAATGGAGTAGCGATGATGATGAGAGTTGCTTCCGCGATCGATTTTGTCAGCTCTTGTTCGCAAGTGAACAGTGCGGGCGTGTGGCCTTTTTTTTGCTAACTCGACACCTAACAATTGAAGTCTCTCCGGACTTCTATTCCAAATTTTTAAAGAAAAGTCTGCGAAATAAGGCGCAACGCTTTTTGAGATTTCACCGGCACCAATGACGAGGACTCGGTCTTTTTCCGTCGGACTCATGAGACGACGAGCAAGGGCGCCGTAAGTATTGCCACCGATGCCTTGTAGATGTTGAGCACGAATTTCTTTGGTGTCTTCAAAAAGCTTTTGAAAAATGCTTCTCATGGCTTGAGAAAGTTCAAAGCTTTGTTCCAGTAAGTTTTTATACGCGGTTTTGACTTGTCCGAAAACGTCGGTCTCGCCTTTGATCTCACTCTCTAAACCACAGGCAAAGCGAAGGAGGTACTCGTATGCTTCAGTGCCCTCGAAGTGACGGCGAGAGAGGGCGGTGAAAATTGTTTTTAACTCGGGAGTGACGCCATAGAGAAAAAGAGTGCGCTGACAGGTTTTGATTTCAAAAAAACCACCAAGATGCTCCCCCGGTTGAAAAGCCGAGTTTGGTCCGAATTCCGCGATCGCGAACTGGGCAATGTGAAGTGGTTCAATGTGTCGTTTCATCTACTAACAGTGTAGGGCCAAAGCGTTTCGGAATTGTCACGGAAGTGTCAAAGAGGTAAGGTCTTTTTATAGGAAAAGCTGAATGAAAATCGTGATCAACCATCCCGTCTTATTGCCTGTACTCCACTACGGTGGAACCGAGCGAGTGGTCATGTGGCTCGTGCAAACCTTACACAAAATGGGGCATCAAGTGGCTGTTTTTGCAGCTCCGGGAAGCAAAATGCCTGTTGGAATCGAGTGCATTACCGACCGCAATGCGCTCCTAGCCAGAGCCTCCGAATTCGACGTGATGCACAGCTTCACGAAGTTGGATGAAGAAATCTCCAATACATTTAAAGGTAAATTTTTGGTGACGATTGAGGGGAATGGGCAGTTGGGGGAAAAGTTTGATCGAAATACGGTTTTCGTCAGTAGGAATCATGCTGAACGCCACGGTGCTAAAATTTACGTTTATAATGGACTCGATTTGAACGAACTCGCTCTTTCCACCTCACCTCGTCCTAACCGATTTTTGTTTCTCTCCAAAACGTCTTGGAGAGTGAAAAACTTGAAGGGTGCTATGGCGCTCACATCCCGACATCAGCAGAATTTGTGGATCGCCGGCGGTGAAAGTCCCTATGGGTTGCGGACGCGAGTCGCGCTGAAGAGAATGTTTGGTGCCGATTGGAAATGGGTGGGGTCCGTCGATCAAAAAGCGAAGGCAGAATTTTTGGTGAGTGGAAAAGCGATGATGTTTCCGATCCTTTGGAACGAACCTTTTGGAATTGTGATGACGGAGAGTCTGACTTGCGGGACTCCAGTGCTTGCTCATCCCTATGGATCGGTACCAGAATTACTGGAATTTGCCCCGCAGTGCCTGATGAAAAACGAGCTGGATTGGAAAGAAGCCCTCACGGGCGAGCGGAAATTTCCATCGCCAACGGAGTCCAGGGAATGGGTAAGCGCCCATTTTTCGCAGGAAAAAATGGCTGAAAATTATCTAAAACTTTATGAGCAGGTGAGCTCGGGGCGTTTTCTGCATGAAACAGAGCCTCAAACCATTCGAGGCGCGGAAGAAATATGAAACCCTACATTGTCGTTACCGACGGAGCTTGTTCCAGAAATCCCGGTCCCGGTGGATGGGGTTTGATTGTGATGACTCCAGAAGATCAAGTTTTTGAATTTGGGGGACATGAGGCAGAAACCACGAATAATCGGATGGAGCTGATGGGTCTATATCGCGGGATGCAGGAAATTTATAAGATTGAGAGTAAATTGAAAACCGCCAAAGTGATTCACGTGATTACGGATTCTAAGTATGTCATGGATGGAGCATCAAAGTATGTGGCGAATTGGGCAAGAAGTGCGTGGAGAACATCGACAGGGTCTGAGGTGAAAAATCAGGATCTGTGGGAAAAAATCCTTAAAGGACTCTCTGAATTCCAAAAAAATAAAAATGCGTTTTGAGTGGGAGCTGGTCAAGGGACACTCGGGGCACGAGGGGAATGAACGTTGTGATCAGATCGCCGTCGCCTTTACAAAAAATGATCCGGTGGACCTGTATTCTGGTCCAATGTCGGAATACTCGATCAAGATCGGCACACACCAGAAGGTTGAATCTTTTGATCCGGTGTATTTGAGTTATGTCGATGGGGTGCTTTCTAGACACACCACGTGGGAAGACTGTCAAAATGCGACGGTTGGAATTTCTGGCGCGAAATATAAAAAGGTAAAAACCAGCCAGGAAGAGCAGGACACACTGAAGTTGTGGGGGCTTTGATCCCATGCTACGCTTTTGTTCATGAGTATTATTTTGAGTCGCAATCCACGAACGGGTAGCATCCTTAAAGAAATTCCAAAAACTCCGGTGGAGAGTCTCCCTCAGATTTTTGAGAGAGCGGCCCGTGCTCAGCAGTTGTGGTCAAAACTATCCGTTAAGCAACGCGCAAAAAAAATGCTTCACCTTCGAGACGTAGTGAGTAGACGGGCCGACGAGCTTGCTCAGGTGATGAGTGAAGAAAATGGAAAGCCAGCATTTGAGGCGCTGACCTGTGAATTGATTCCCTCCTTGGAGTTGATCTCCTATTTTGTAAAAATTGCACCAAAGAAATTACGGGATCAGGAGATCCGCTTTCGCAATCCCTTCATGAATTATCGGAAGAGTACCCTTGTTCATCAACCGATGGGGACGATTGCGGTTATTTCTCCGTGGAATTACCCATTTTTACTGGCGTTCGGTGACTTAGTGATGGCGTTGATCGCTGGTAATGCGGTCGTATTTAAGCCAAGTGAATATACCTCCTTGGTTGCTCAAAAAATTCAGGAACTCTTCGATGAAGCAGGATTTCCGGTGGATATTTTGCAAACCGTTTATGGTGAAGGCGATCTCGGAGCAGCCGTGATCGATCAAAAGCCTGCAAAAATTTTCTTTACCGGCAGTGTACGGACGGGAAAGGCAATCATGAAGCAAGCTTCTCAGCACCTTATTCCAGTCTCGCTGGAACTTGGTGGTAAGGATGCGATGATTGTATTGGCCGACGCTGATTTGGATTATGCGACGTCGGCAGCGCTATGGGGTGGGTTTACGAACTCGGGTCAAGTATGTGCGTCAGTGGAGCGATTGCTAGTTCATGAAACGATCGCAGCCAAATTCATTGCGCAACTCAAAGAAAAAATTTCGATGCTTTCCGCCGATACTGATCTCGGCGTTTGCACGATGGAAAAACAAAAACAGATTTATGATGAGCATTTGCAAGACGCGAAATCCCGGAATCTTGAGTTCTACGCCGGCGGTATTATGTCGTCCGATCGAACACGGATGTATCCGACCTTGGTCGGTGGGCCGGGAGTGGAAGAATCAAAAATTTACAATGAGGAAACCTTCGGTCCAGTGATCGCCGTCACTACTTTTCGCTCCGTGAAAGAAGCGATCGAAAAAGCAAATCGTAGTCAGTACGGTTTACTCGCGAGTGTCATCACGACGAACATGTCGCTCGCGGAAGAAATTGCGCGAGAGCTTCAAGTGGGTAGCGTGATGATCAATGAAGTTCTTTTCTCTGCGGGTCTTCCGGAAACTCCTTGGGGTGGAATGAAGGATAGCGGTTTTGGCCGCACCCATTCTGAAATCGGATTGATGGAATGCATTCAATATAAACACATCAATCGGCCTCGCTTTGGTTTTCTCACCTTCAAGTCTTGGTGGTGGTATCCATATACAGATTATCAAGCCCAATTCTTCAAAGCATGGGGTAACTTGTATGGCGGCGGTGTTTTTGACAAGATCATGAATTTTCCGCACTTTTTGTGGACATTATTGAAGTTCATGAAGAATGAGCCCCGTCTCTAATGTCTGTTCGATTCTTCCGTGATGGCAAATTGGTTTCTTCGGTGGACTGCTATCAGGGTCTCAATATTCTTGCCCATGCTCAAATTGAAGAAACGGAAACAGGCAGCGAGTGTGGTGGACATGGGAAGTGCGGCAAAGACCGAGTGGTAGTGGTCGAAGCCGATCGCCAGAAATTGAATCCACCTACGCTCCAGGAAAAAAAGTTTCTGACTGCAGATCAAATCGAAAATGGCTGGAGACTCGCATGTCAGGCTTTTCCAAATTTGGATGGTCTAGAAATTGAAATTTCGCTTAGAGGCTAAGTCTTATCGTTGTCCGTACTGGTCTTCGAGCATTTGCCATTCAGATGGAACAATATCACCCGAATCCGGGACACTCATGATGTCCTCTTCGGTGTACTGAGTAACATACTGGCATTTGTCTGAATCCCAAAGTGTGTAGTAATGGTCGTCGAAGCCGAGGACATGTCCGATTTCGTGCCCCACTGCTCGAAGTGTATTGAAAGGATAGAGTTGGATCTCTTTCAGCGAGAAATTTACGAACGAGCGGTTGTCTGGCTCGTAGGTGAACAAAAAATGAAATGCATTCAAATTGGAGGACGTATTTTTCCAAGTGACGGCAACTTGATTTTGATCATTGCTCCAAATCGATTCGATCGTCGTTTTCAAAAGATTGCGATCGCTGTCTGAAAAATTGTGAGCGTCTAGCGGAAGGTTATATACATTTTTTCCTTCGATCACCTGGTGGGTAACTAAGTCGTTAAATTGTTCTTGATGAAGAGCGTAGTCAACGTCGATACGGTCAGCGAATTGCGCGATGACGGTTCGTTTGGTGCGAAGAAAGTAGGATTCGTTTAATTGGACCTGGATGATGTTGTACGCCGGAATGGTGGCAACGATCTGTTTTTGCTCATTGGTCCAATCAGGCTGTGCGCAGCGAGTGTTGGTACGACAGGCTTCGATCGTTTCTTTCAGGGCACCTAGTTTTTCGATCTGGGTGTGATCCAAACTGTAATTGTAGCCATAAACAACCCGCTTTCGATCATCAGTGATGATCGATCTCACGTAGGCGTTTAGGACAGACCAAAAATGAGGATTACTATCATTCTGGTGTTTGAGATAATAATCGTACGCGATGCCCCAACCATAGGGATTTTCTTGCCACCCCTTTTTGGGAGTGATTTTTGGTTTATTGATCAAATAACTTCGATCAAACGGCGAGAGCTCAATAGTGTTGGTATTTTGGGAATAGGCGAGGTTCAGAAGGTCGTTCGTCTTTGAATCCAGAGCCGCGATTAAGGTAGATTGAATTTCACTTTGCTGCTGATCGCACTTTTCACGATTGGAGCTATCTTGAATATCTCGATAAGATTGATAAAGAGGCCCTTGGTAAGTCTCATGCTTCGCCAACGGCGGCGGTGTTGCTTGTTGGCTACTGGTGGTGTTGCTCGAAGAGCATGCGGACACTCCACTCAGGGCGAATATCACCAAGAGCGTTTTCGTGATGAAACGAAAATCGTTGCGAGCCTTCCAGAGAAGCATATGGGTAGAGTAGCAAGTGCTATGCCCTCTCAGTTCGTTTCTGGCGCTTGAAAGGCTCAAAATCTCGATGAAAGCGTAAAATCCGTAGACACCCGTGTAGTCTTGGGCGTATATCAACTCGTCCACACCAGACGGGCAATCGCCGGCCCTATTGAAACATCGTTTTCGGATGATGCGTACATATAGGGCGGGAGGAAAGTCCGGGCTCCACAAAGTAACGGTACCGGCTAACGGCCGGGGAGTTTTTCGTAATGAAAAATTCACGGAAAGTGCCACAGAGAATATACCGCTGTTTTTGTTATCCTCGAGGTAGCAAGAAGAGTAAGGGTGAAAAGGCGAGGTAAGAGCTCACCGCTTTTTGAGCGATCAAAGAGGCATGGAAAACCCTACCGGGAGCAAGACCAAATAGGGAGGAAGAGTTTACTTTACTCGTTAAACCTCCGGGTTGGTTGCTGATGAATGCTGCTAGCAATAGCACGTCTAGAGGAATGATTGCCTCCACTCGCAAGGGTGAAGACAGAACCCGGCTTACAGTTTGGTGTGGACAATTTTAAATGCGGTGGTCACCGCTTCGGAGTAATGAGGAAGAATCGATCTTTGCATTTCTTCCGCCATTTCCTTCTTATCCGGAAATTTCTTTGAAACATCATAAAACGCGTTAATCAAACTCAGGATTTCCGACATGGGGTGAAGCTGGTTTCCACCGGCACGGTTTGGAAAGCCGGAACGGTCTTTTCTTTCATGCTGCTGACGGATGACTTGCAAGGTGATCTGAGGCACATCGGTGTGTTGAGAAATTAAATCTGCGCTCATGGTCGGGTGCTTCAAGTAGAGCTTCATTTCATTTTCATTCAAGGATTCAGCTGAGCGATCGGATAGGTCGCCATAAGGTGTTTTATAGAGCGAAATATCCTGGAGAACACTCGCCATCCCTAAAATTTCAAGTGTGGCCATTTTTTCAAATTTGAGCTGCTTACACATGAGCATTGCGTAGCTTGCGCAAAAGACAGAGCGGTCACAATTTTTAGCGCGATCAATCAGATGGTAGAGAGAGCCGCTTTCCGTATCAATTTCAGCGATCAGCCGGAACAGGTCATCGAGCATCGTTTGAGCTTGGGTCACGGCTTGATCGTTCGCGCCAGATCCTTTGATTTCATTGATGAGTTCTTTTGATTCTGCCATGACTTCCGCTGTTTTCCAGCCGACGGGGAAATCCTTGCTCCCGATCAAGGTGGCATGAGCATCTTTAAGGATTTTTTTATTTTCTTGGATTTCTTCGGTTCTCACGTAAACGTGGTCCGTCTGTTTTGCGAGGACCTGCAGATATTGACCATCGATCGGAGATCCTTGTGTGGCGAAAAAACTCATCTTATTTTTTGCCGTATCATAAACAAAAATATCGTAAGGATAGATTTGCCCGACAAAAAAATCGGAAATCGGAAGTGCGGTATAGTCCTGATGCTCTTGTTCTGCCGTAGGTTTGTGTCTCTTTTTGTTTTTTTCCGGCTCGACATTAGTTTTCAAATTGGCGACGAGGGTCTGATAAGATTCTGTACCCACAAAAAAACCGTGTACATGTGTGCTATTTTTGACTCGTTTTGCGGCGTCGCTGTGGTTGTGAAGTGTAGGCTCAAATAGGTAGATCGGAATCGCAGGACGGTAATTCAGAGTGATTTCTAGGAAGCGAAATGCCGAAAATGAGCTGTCGTCCGGGCATAAAAAAATTCCGGAGATATCTTCTTCGTGATCGGAAACCCATCGAAGAGCTTCGACCATGGATGGAGTTACTCGGGCTTGGCCGCCGGATTCTTTGGTGAGTCGGGAGAGAACTTGCGGATTGGGATGGATGAATACTGGCCGACTCATAAATGAGCCTTACTATGCAGCACGCTTGTGCGTGCTGATGGAGGCAGCTTCAGGTTTTACCTTGAAGTGGATTTGTTTGAATGCAACTACGATGCGATCTGAGAAATGGCGATAGATTTCGTTTTCTGCTTCGAGGCACTGAGGATCGTGGTCGATGAATTCATTGATCATGCTCAAAATCTCAGCCATCGGATGGAGCTGCATTCCGCCGACACGACCTGGAAATCCAGTACGGTCCTTACGCTCGTGGTGCTGACGAATGACTTGGAGAGTGACATCTGGAATGCTGGTGTTTTGGGCCAAAAGATCAGCGCTCAAAAGAGGGTGTTTTAAATAGTAGGCATGCGCTTCTGGGGTCATGGCTTTTGGATCCACAGAGACGAGATCTCCGAACGGAGTTCCGTAGAGTGAAATGTCTTGGAATAAACTCGCGAGTCCGAGAATTTCGACAATCGCATTTCTTTCAAATTTAAGGCTTTTACACATCAAAATAGAGAGAGTGGCGCAGGCAATCGTGCGATCGCAATTCTTCGCCTGTTCAATAAACTTTGGAAGTCTTTCCGCATTTTGCATCGTCTGCAGTTGGGAGACCAATTGGAAAACATCGCCGAGCAATAGGTGCGTGCTGTTCACGACGGCGTCGGACAATCCGGTACTATGCAACTCTTTGAGCAAGGTTTTTGCCTTATAAAGTGTTTCTGCGGTTTTCCACGATACTGGAAATGAGGAAGAGAAAGACATTTCATTTTGAGTCTTCCGAATTTTTTCACGAATTTCTTTGATGCTGGCTTCGTTGACATAAAACCATGCCGTCTGCTGCATTGCTTGAGTGATGTAATCGGAATCGACAGGACTTCCGGCAGTCGCGAACAAGTTGAGTCTTCCAGAGTCGCTTTCAATAAATACGTCAAATAGGTAGTGCGAGGTATGGAGGAAGTCGCTGATCGGTACTGCAAGGTAGCCCTGAAGCTGACTTTGCTTCTGGGTTCGTTGAGGTAACAAGGAGGTTTTTGGCTGAGTCGAGCCACCATGCATCGAAAAATCAGCGAAGCTTTCATTGCCGGTGAAGAACCCTTGGATATGGTGCTGTTCAAAAAAGCTTCTTTGGGTCTCGCTGTTCATTTCGCCTTCAGAGTCGATGAGGTAAATTGGTGTTGCTGGGCGGTGAAGAAGAGAGAGCTCTAAAAACTGGAGGGCGCTAAAACTGGTGTCGTTCGGATTGAAGTAAATCGCCTTCAGGTGGGTGTGTGGATCAGTGATGAGGCGGGCCCCCTGGCTGAGCGAGGAGGCGACCAAGGCTCGGGAATCACCTTCTTTTTTAATTCGGGTGATAAAATCTTCATTGGGGTTAATGAATAATGCCTGGCTCATACCAATTATTATAGCGCCTTAATAATTGACTAGCAAGGTCAAGTTTTGTTCAACGGAGTTCATTTAACGATAGTCGCTGATCCGGGCTCATGATACTGAAAAAACCTATGAAACCATGGGGTGTGTCCGATTCGCTTAAGCTCTATCATATCGAAAACTGGGGTGATCAATACTTCAATATTAATCCGGGTGGGAACCTGACCGTTCATCCCCGACAGGGCCTCGGGCCCGGTATCGATTTAATGAAGGTAATCGCCGAAGCTTCTTCACAAAATCTGGAGATGCCTCTACTGATTCGATTTCAAGATATCATTCGTCACCGTGTGATTCAGCTCAACGAAGCTTTTCGAAAAGCCATCGTCGAGCATAATTATGCCGGTAAATATCAGGGCGTTTATCCCATCAAAGTAAACCAAATGCGTGAAGTGGTGGAAGAAGTCGTGGATGCCGGACGTGATTACAACTACGGTCTTGAGGCAGGCTCCAAGGCAGAACTCGTTGCAGTGATTGCACAGGATCTCGCTCCCGAGGCGCTCACGATCGTGAATGGCTACAAAGATTATTCAGTGATCAAACTTGCGTTGATGGGAATTAAAATCGGGAAAAAAGTATTGATCGTGATCGAGAAACTTTCCGAAGTCCATCAAGTGGTGCAGGTAGCGAAAGAATTGAACGTACAACCGATGCTGGGCATTCGTTGTAAACTGCATTCGAAGGGGTCTGGAAAATGGGAATCGTCTGGTGGTGAGTCCGCAAAATTCGGTCTGACTACTCCGGAAATGCTCTACACCGTGAACTATCTCAAGTCTGAAGGTTATCCGGAAGCGATCAAGCTTTTGCATTTCCATATCGGTTCCCAAGTGACCAACATTCGTACGGTCAAAGAAGCGGTGAAAGAAGCAACACGCTTTTATTCAGAGCTGATCAAGATGGGTGTGAAGTTAGAGTATTTGGATGTCGGTGGTGGACTCGGGGTCGATTACGACGGCTCTCACACGGACTTTGAAAGCTCGATGAACTATTCACTCCAAGAATATTGCTCAGACGTGGTTTATTCCATCCAAGAGATCTGTGCGAATGAAAATGTTCCTGTTCCTACGATTGTTTCTGAAAGTGGTCGTGCAATCGCAGCCCATCACTCAGTGTTAGTGGTCAATATTTTCGGATCGATTGAGATGGGGAATACGCCGATCGATCTCGAGGAAAAAAGCGACGAAGATAATGTGGTTAAAGAAATGCGGTATGCATTTCAGAATTTGAACTTTAAAAACGTGATGGAGACTTTGAACGAAGCAATCCAGCGTAAAGAAGAAGCCTTGAGCATGTTCAAGCTTGGTGTGCTCAATCTAGAAGACCGCGCGAAGGTAGAGCATTTGTTTTGGCAGATTTGCAGAAAAGCAAATACCTGGGCGTCTGATCTTCGTTATGTACCGGAAGAATTGGAAAAAGTGGGTAAAGCGCTTGCTGACCAGTATTTGGCCAATTTCTCTATTTTTCAATCCATGCCAGATCATTGGGCGATTCAACAGTTGTTTCCAGTGATGCCATTGCATCGTTTGACGGAAGAACCTTCTCGTAACGCGACTCTCGTGGACATCACGTGCGATTCCGATGGTAAGGTGTCCAAGTTTATTGATCTTCGTGATGTGAAAGATACGCTTAAACTTCATCCACTCAAAGAAGGCGAACCGTATTACGTAGGGTTTTTCCTCACCGGTGCCTATCAGGACATCATGGGCGATCTTCATAACCTTTTCGGTAAGGTGAACGAAGTCCACGTGTTTTTGGATGAAACAGAACCGGGCGGTTACTACATTGAAGAAGTGATTCGCGGAAATAGTATTGCGAGCGTTCTTCAGTGGATTCAGTATTCTCCGGCGCACTTGGAAAAAGAAATCAAGACCATGATTGACCGCAAGGTTCGCGAAGGTGCGATTAAGCCTAAGGAAGGTGTGGATCTTCAGAATTTCTACGAGAACGTGCTTCAGGGTTATACCTATATCGATTCATTGAAGCCAAATTTGAATCACAAATACTCGCAATTGACTGAAGAAGAGATGGCGCGCGGTACGGAGTTATTGCAATGAAGTTTTTGAATGAAGGATTTGATCACGTTGAATTTGCGGTGAACGATCTTGGAAAACACATGGAGATGTGGTCTCGCATGGGTTTTGAAAAAGTAGCGGACGTAACCCTGCCAACGAAGGGTGCTCACACTGTGGTGATGGGACAAGGTAAGGTTCGTCTTGCCCTTACTCAATACGACGGATCGGCGGCGGCACAAACTCAAACAGGTTATATCTTTCTCAAAGCCCATGGCGACGGAATCTGTGTATTGGGTGCCGATGTGGAAGATGCGCAACAAGCCTACGAAGAAGTTGTTGGTCGTGGTGCTCGTCCGGCTGCTCCTCCTCAAACCTTTAAGACGGCGGATGGTGAAGTGACCACCGCGGAAGTTTATACTCCTGCCGATTTTCGCTACCGTTTTGTATCCCGTAAAAATGCAGATGGAAAAGTGATCACCGACTTTAAAAAACCGGTTTTATTTTTAGATGGTGTGACGGTTTCTCGGATGGAAAGCCCTTCACCGACGGGATTAATTCGAATTGATCACCTGACGAACAATATCGACATGGGGCAGTTCGATACGTGGGTGAACTATTATACGAAGATTTTTGGTTTTAAGGCCGTTCGACGGTTTAATATCAAAACGGGAAGAACAGGACTTCTTTCTGACGTGGTTCAATCCGAATGCGGACGAATCAAAGTGCCGATCAATGAGGCCACTGAAAAAGAAAGCCAAGTCCAAGAGTTCGTGGATCGCTTTAAGGGCGCTGGAGTTCAGCACTTGGCATTCGCGACGAGCGATATCATTAACGGACTAAAAGCTTACCGTGAAAAAGGCTTCAAATTTTTATCCGTTCCTTCCACTTATTACGAAGTGGTGCCGACTCGGGTGCCTGGAGTAAAAGAAGATCTGAAAGTTCTCGAGGATCTCGGTATTCTTCTCGATGGTGAAGGCGGCGGGTATCTCATGCAAATCTTTTCTCAGGAACTGGTCGGCCCATTCTTTATGGAAATTATCCAAAGAAAAGGGAATGACGGTTTCGGCGAGGGTAATTTCAATGCACTTTTTCAGGCTATCGAACAGGATCAGATCCGTCGTGGAGTGCTGAAGGCCTAATGCTTAAAAAAAAGGTATCGGAGTGTTTTCAAAAACGCCGGAACCAGCTAATGAAGCTGGACTCCAGTGCCTGTTTTATTTTTTTTAGCGCTGACGAACTCATTCGGAGCAATGATTCTCATTTTCCGTTTCGTCAGAACTCAAATTTTCATTACCTCACGGATTTGGATGAGCCCGGTGCCGCACTGGTTTTGGTGAACGGTGAGTCTCACTTGTTTGTTCAGGACCGCGATGAATCTCGAGAGATTTGGGACGGGGAACGTTATGGCGCCGATCGAGCCGGCGGAATTTTTGGAACCGATGAAGCCCATTCCTTTCAAGAATTTTTTACTAAGTTACCGAATCTTCTGAAGGGCGCGACAAAAGTCTATTATCAGCTGGCCGATTCTAGTGATCGTGATCAGAGAATTTTAAAAATTATTCACGAATCGATTCCCGCTCGTGGAAAAGGAACGCTAGGCAATTTGCCGGTTTACGACCCCATGCCTTTGGTAGCTGAACTTCGAATTGTTAAAGACATTGGTGAAATCAAATTGATCCGTAAGGCATGTTCTATCAGTGCTCGCGCGCATGCTCATATTTTGAAAGTTGCCCAGGTAGGAATGAGTGAATTTGAATTGGCTACCGAACTCCAATATTTCATGCAGAAGAATGGTCTGCGTGAATGGGGATATACGCCGATCGTTGCGGGTGGGGCCAATGCCACCACTCTTCATTATGTCCGTAACAATGAGGTTCTCAAAGACGGCGATCTAGTGTTGGTCGATGCCGGTGGAGAAAACGAGCTTTATACTGCAGACATTACCCAAACTTTTCCTGTTGGGAAAAGATTTTCCGAACATCAAAAGAAAGTTTATGAAAAAGTTTTAGAAGTGAATCAGGCGATTACTCGAATCGCGAAGCCCGGAATCAGTTATCGATCCCTGCATACCGAAGCGGTAAATATGATCTCGGACGCGTTGAAGTCACTTGGAATTCCACTTCCGGAAAAAGAGTCCTATCGACGTTATTTCCCTCATGGTCTTGGACATTATCTTGGTCTTGATGTGCATGATGTTGGGATCTACCAGGAACAGGGAAAAGATTTCTTATTGAAGCCGGGCATGATCATGACGAACGAACCGGGACTTTATTTCCGTGGCATCGAAACCGCGTATCACGGGATCGGGGTACGGATCGAAGACGACCTGCTTATCACGGATTCTGGCTGTGAGAATCTCACGCGCGAACTTCCCCGCGCCGTGGATGAAATCGAGTCGTTGCGCGCATGAGTACCGGATTTCCACGCAAGCTTGGCGCTATCACGATTGAGCACCCTTTTATATTGGCTCCGATGGCGGGAATCACGAATTCTCCCTTTCGTCGATTGATGCGCGAATATGGAAGTTCAGTGATGGTGAGTGAGCTTGTTTCCGCCAATGGAATCGAATATGCTTCTGAACGAACCTTTGATCTCCTGAAGTTTCACGAAAGTGAACGCCCCTTAGGATTGCAAATCTTTGGTGAAGACGAAGAGAATCTGGTGAAGGCCTGTCAGTTTGTGGAAAAACAAGGGGCGGACTTTGTGGACCTGAATCTCGGCTGTCCAGTTCCGAAGGTCGTGAAAAAAGGCGCGGGATCGGCGATGTGCAGGAATCCCCCGATGCTGGGAAAAATTTTAGAAGCGATGGTGAAGTCCGTAAAAATTCCGGTGACGATTAAAATTCGTACCGGTTGGGACGCCAATACCCGCAACGCCCTCGAGGTGGTGAAGGTGGCGGCGGACGCTGGTGTGAATTGGGTGGCGATTCATGGACGTACCCGCGCACAAGGATACAGTGGCGATGCGGATTGGGATTTTATTGGAGACGTGAAGGCAAAGAGTCCGCTCCCGATTATCGGGAACGGAGATATCTGTACACCCGAACAGGCTGTGAGTCGCTATCGTGACTATGGGGTGGACGCGGTCTTGATCGGCAGAGGCGCACTTCGCAATCCATTTTTATTTGAGCAGTCTCGGGCCTTGCTTGAAGGTCGAGAGATGCCAATCGCCAGCGCCGAAAGGTTTTTAGAGTTATTTGGCAAGCAGCGAAAGTATTTGAGTGAGACCTTCAATGAAAAGGGAGCTCTTCTTCACGCACGTAAGTTTCTGGCCTGGTATTCCAGTGGCTATCCGGGCTCCGCAGATTTTCGTAAGAAGGTGTTTCATATCCCAACGGAAAAAGAATTGTGGGACACGTCTGATGCATTTTTCTCGGTGGCCTTACGTTCCCGAGACATGAGTTATCTTTCAGAACCGTTTTTAATGGGTGGGCACGGCTAATGAGTGAAAATTTAAATTTGATCCAGTATCTGCGTAAAATTCAAATTGAATGGGAACTGTCTCCCGAACAGCTTTCCAAAATCGGACATGTGAGCGAAGTCATGCTTCAAAAGTATTTCGCGATGCCATTGTTGGAAATTGACGGATTGCCGACGGTTCCGGCTGGACTCGATCCTGCGGTGGCGCTAGTCTCCGTGTACAAGAATCTGATTCAGATGATGCCGGACTCAGAAAAGTTGAATGAGTGGTTGGTTTTGCCGAATGACTTGTTCGAAGGAAACAAACCGATCGAAGTGATGGCGATGTCGCCGAATCATTTGTCTTGGGTGAGCTATACTTTAGAGAGTCAGGCGAGAGAGAAGAGTCTTTCCTAGACTTGCCAGATTAATTGCAACTATCGGAATAGGTGCTAGTCACGTTTCCACGTGAATCCAATGTTTCGCAGGTGAGGTATACAGAGCAACCACGAATCTCCTGAGTACAGCTAGAAGTCTCGCTGCTGTTTGCCACGTTCGCATGACACTGAATGATTCGTCTTTCCTCACCTGGATGAGCTTTGCAGAGCATCCGATCAGTGTGACAGTTCTCTCCGCGACCACCGTAGGTCGTGAGTTCGTCTGCGTGGGCAGTGGAGAGAAGGAATACACTCATTAACATCAGAATTGAAAACAACTTCATGGATTCGAATTCTACGCTCAATTACACAAATAATCAAGAAAAAGACCCAAAAACAAGGTAAAATAACATTTTTTAAATTGAAATCATTTAGTTTCTTTGCGTATCCAGCTGAATGAACTCTGAGGCAGACTCGATGAAGGCCTGAACTTTCGGCGGAATGAACTTTTGAGCAGGGTAAACGAGGGTAAAAAATCCGGAGCCGAGCTGCCATTGGGGAATCAGATGAATCAGCTTACCTTGCTGAAGTTCGGTTCGACAGAGAAAGTTCGGAATTAGAGCTATGCCCTGCCCAATGAGAGCAAAGCTTTTGATCGTGCCCAGGTCATCCACTTTTACGCGACCCTTTAGTTTTATCTTCGTCGTTTCTTTTGAGCGGCTGTTTTCGGTGCGATTCAAGACGAAGGTATCCGGTATTTCTGAAAATTGAATGTACTCATGGCTCAAGAGGTCCTTCGGAGAGCTCGGTGTTCCATTCTTTTTCAAGTAAGCAGGACTCGCCACAAAAGTCATTCTCGCGGAGATCAATTTTTTGGAGAGGAGGGTAGAGTCTTCCAGTTCACCGGCGCGAATGCCGATGTCTACACCTTCGCCGACCAGATCCACCACTCGATTGGTCACGATGAGTTCCACTTCCATGGTGGGATATTTTTTTAGATAGTGGGATACCAAAGGTGCTAGTAGACTGTGACCGACATCGGACGCGGCCGTGATGCGAAGTACGCCTTGCGGTTTTGCCTGGGTAGAGGTGACTTCGGTTTCTGCAAATCGAATTTCCTCGAGAGCAATCACACAGCGACGAAAAAAGATTTCTCCGGCTTGAGTGACATTGAGTTTACGGGTGGTGCGTTGGATCAGGGTGACCCCTAGTTTTTTTTCCAGCTGAGCCACTTTCGCACTGACGGTGGTATTCGGCATTCCCAACAGTTTCGCTGCCTGACTGAAGCTTCCGGCTTGAACGACTTTTACGAAAACAGAGATTGAATCGAGTTCCATTTTGTTATTATGCATTAGTTTGCATAAAGTTTCTATATTTTACCGTCTAATCATTTACTCAGGATGCGCGTAGATTCATTTTAAGGAGAATATATGAAACTACTCAATACATTAGGTCTATTAGGATTAATCCCAGCGATGGCTGGAGCAGCAACATTGGATTTCGATACAGCGCATTCAAACGTGGGTTTTGAAATCAAGCATTTGGTCGTATCTACGGTTCATGGAAGTTTTACGGACTTCACGGGGACGATCGATTTGAACGATCAAGATTTTACGAAATCTCAGATTAACTTCACGGTGAAGACGGATAGCGTGAACACCGCAAATGCAAAAAGAGACGGGCACTTGAAGTCTCCCGATTTTTTTGACGTGCAAAAATTTCCAGAAGCGAAGTTCGTGAGCAAGAGCATCAAGCTTGTTGGGAAAAACAAATATACGCTGTTAGGCGATTTGACGATTCACGGCCAAACCAAAGCCACTCAATTCGCTCTCGTGAATTTAGGAAAAGTTAAAGATCCATATGGAGTGGAAAAGTATATGTTTCAAGCGAGTACAGAGTTGGTCAGAAAAGATTTTGGTCTGACTTATAATGCAGCGCTAGAATCTGGTGGAGTGGTGATCGGTGAAAAAGTAAAACTGGTGATTGATGCGGAAGCAGCGGCACCGGCGCCCGTGAAAGCTGCTCCGAAGTCTAGCTGATTGGTTTTGTTCGTGAACAAATATAAGAGAGGTGCGAGATGAGTGCTTCAGTAACAAAAATGCCGGTAATTTATTTGTCCCATGGAGGTGGTCCATGTTTTTTTATGGATTGGAGTCCGATTGGACCTGCAGATACCTGGAACTCGATGGCAGACTGGTTGAAGAACTTAAATCGCACCTTTCCCACACCTAAGGCAGTGGTGGTGATCTCTGCCCATTGGGAAGAAGATGAAGTCACCGTGATGAGTGAGAAGAATCCTTCCTTGTTATTCGACTATGACGGGTTTCCAAAGCATACCTATGAATTGGAATATCCGGCACCGGGATCACCAACGGTGGCAACGCGAGTGAGTGAATTGCTGCGTTTGGCTTATATCAATTCAAAAATCGAAACGAAACGTGGATTTGATCACGGGGTTTTTGTTCCATTTAAACTCATTTATCCGGAAGCAAATATTCCGATTGTTCAAGTGTCGCTCAAGAAAAATATGAATCCTGTTGACCACATCGCCTTAGGGCAAGCTCTCGCGCCACTTCGGGATGAAGGCGTGTTGATTGTGGGCAGTGGAATGAGTTATCACAATTTGCGGGACTTATTTCAGGGCGGAAATGCGGTTCTTCAAAATTCAAAATTGTTCGATCAGTGGCTTTTTGAAACGGCTTCGCTTGGTGACTTTGATGTTCGAAACTCAAGGTTTGCTCATTGGGAAACGGCACCAGCGGCACGCCATGCTCATCCGAGAGAAGAGCATCTGCTCCCATTGTTGGTGGTTTCAGGTGCGGCCGGGAATGAGTCGGGTCGGCGAGTGTTTAATGATGTGGTCATGGGAGCGGCGACTTCGGCGTTTCAGTTTGGGTAGAGTTTCACTCTTCGCTGAGTACGATTTTCTGCCCTTCGATCGTAATCGAAAAGCCTTTTTCATCGTGAACAATGTGCTTCAGAAGTTCGTAATAAGCGGCGCTGAGGAATTTCGCGTCTTCATTCATTCCATTTTTGGGATCAGGTACTTTGCAGGTGAGTCGTCCCGGTTTGTATTGAAGGGTGCTGGGGTCTAACTCGCCCACGCGCTGATCATTCGTCCGAAGGGTAAATCCCAGCGCCGGATCGCCTTCCACGGAAGTGATGAAATAGATGGTGTCTTCTACGTGGATGGTCTTACGCTCGTTTCCGATACGAAGCTCATATCCGTCCTTGCAGCGGTAAATATTGCGAGCGAAGGCGAGAGCAGTGCGCTCATGGGTGATCTCTTCATTGTCGGAAAGCCAGACGCCGTTTTTGGTGAGAATGATATTTTCAAAAAAACTGAAAATATTCGTTTCTAATTGGCCGCTCATTCTTCGCCCTTGATGTCTTTAGCAAGAGCAACGCGGGAAGCCCGTCTTTTTTGGGCAGCACTATAGCGACGTTTTTCAGCGACCGTTACTGGTTCCAAGGGATGAACCGTTCTTGGTTTGCCATCGCTACCGATGGCAACGAAGGTGAGATAAGCGCTCACGTTATGAAAGCGTTCTCCGGTAATTAAATTTTCAGAATCGACCCGAACGCCCACTTCCATTGAGGTTCTTCCAGTAAGGTTTACCGAGGCCTTCAGCTCAACGGCATGGCCTAATTTGATCGGCGCGATGAAGTGCAGGGCATCGATCGAGGCGGTCACAACGGAGCAGCGGGAGTACTTCCCGGCAGAAATTGCCCCGGCGATATCAATCCAAGACATGACCACTCCCCCGAAGATACTTCCAATCGCATTGGTGTGCTGTGGGAGCACCAATTCGGTCATACTGACGAAGGACTCAGAAGGGGATTTGCTTGGAAGGGATGGAGATTCTTTCATAACCCTATTGAATCAGTTTTTTTGAAAGAAATCATAAAATATCAGTTGCAAATTTTTACACGAGGGTAAGATACTTGTGTGGGAAAGTGATCTCAGTCAGGACGATGAGATGACTGTTAATTTGGGAGAATATATGAAAAAAGAGCATGGATGTTCTGTTGTCATGTCAGAAGTGAAGGCAAGCGCGCCCGCAACTGGCTCCGGAAAAGACGTATTACAAGAAGTAGTGCAAATGACCGGCCTTCCTGAAGATTATCTTCACGCCGAAATTAATTCATTTTTAGGCACTGAAAAAAGTGGAGACGTCAAAGATTTGTCGCTCGATCAGCTGCGCAGCGTTCTTCTTAACTATCTAGAAACACTCAACGAAGAAATGACGCAAGAGCAAATGAAGCATTAAGTTTTTAATTACTTGAGTGCTGGTTTAGAATATCCGATAGGTGCATATAGAGCGATTTCTAATGCAACAAGGAGAGAAAAACCCAAATGACCACTCACATCGCTAGACCTCGAGTTCCAGCAGATTTGATTCGACCTGATATCGTTGGTTTTGCCCCAGATTTATCCCCAAGCAATTACATTCCCAATCCAATCGTCATCGAGCAAACTGCACGCGGTGAACGACAGTACGATATTTACTCTCGGATGTTGATCGATCGGATTATTTTTTTGGGCACCGAAGTGAACGACACGGTGGCAAATCTCCTCATGGCTCAGATGTTTTTTCTCGAGTCGAGCGATCCCGATAAAGACATTCATTTTTATATTAATTCACCAGGGGGTTCTGTTTACGCAGGACTCGGCATTTACGACATCATGAACTTCATTCAATGCGATGTTTCTACTTATTGCATCGGGATGGCGGCCAGCATGGGAGCATTTTTGCTTTCTGCAGGCGCTAAGGGAAAACGTCATAGTCTTCCAAGTTCACGCATCATGATTCACCAGCCTTTGGGTGGTGCACGTGGACAGGCTTCCGATATCGAGATTCAGGCGAAGGAAGTTCTCTACCTGAAAAAACAATTGAACGAAGCTTTGGCTAAACACACGGGTAAGTCTCTAGCTCAAATTACAAAAGATACAGATCGCGATAACTATCTTTCTGCTGCGGATGCGGTGGAATACGGTCTGATTGATAAAGTGGTAGAAAAGAGGGGCAAGTAAGATGGATACACCTAAGTACGGAAACAGTTTGGGAAACCTCACTTGTTCTTTTTGCGGTAAAAATCAGCGTGAAGTAAAAAAACTGATCGCCGGCCCGAGCGTTTATATTTGTGACGAATGTATTGATCTTTGTAACGACATCATTCGTGAAGAAGGTCAAAAGGCCGGAGTGGCGGCACCAGGCACCAATCCAAATGGCATGAGCAGTTTACCGAAGCCATCTGAAATTAAACACTTCTTGGATGAGCATGTGATCGGCCAGGAAAAAGCGAAACGCATTCTTTCGGTAGCGGTTTACAATCACTACAAGCGTATTCAGCATCAATCTAATTTGAAAAAAGGTGAAAAAGGAAACGTGGAATTGGCGAAGAGTAACATTCTCCTCGTTGGTCCTACCGGTTCCGGTAAAACCTTGCTCGCAGAATCCCTCGCACGTGTATTGAATGTTCCATTTGCAATTGCAGATGCGACGACTCTCACCGAAGCAGGTTATGTGGGTGAAGACGTTGAAAACATCATTTTGAATCTCCTTCAGAACGCGGAAAATAACGTGGAGAAGGCTCAACGTGGGATCATTTATATCGACGAGATCGATAAGATTTCCCGTAAGAGTGAAAACCCATCAATTACCCGAGATGTGAGCGGTGAAGGTGTTCAGCAGGCTCTTTTGAAGTTGATGGAAGGAACAATTGCAAATATTCCACCAAAGGGCGGAAGAAAGCATCCTCAACAGGAATTCATCCAGGTCGACACCCGTAACATCCTCTTCATCGTGGGTGGTGCGTTCGTAGGACTCGATAAGATCGTAGCTCAACGTCGTGGTAAGAAATCCCTCGGCATCAGCGCAAATATTCAATCCAAAGAAGAGTCCACCATTTCCAAATTGTTTGCTCAATCCGAGCCGGAAGATTTAGTGAGATTCGGGATGATTCCAGAGTTCATCGGACGTGTTCCAGTGATCGCTACTCTCGCTGAATTGGATGAAGAAACATTAGTGAACATTCTCACTCAACCGAAGAATGCTCTGACCAAACAATACGCAAAACTCCTCGATTACGATGGAGTGGAGCTCGAGTTTGAACCAGATGCCCTCGTCGCCATCGCTCAACAGGCGATTAAGCGAAATACGGGAGCACGTGGTCTTCGTGCGATCATCGAGCAAACGATGCTGGATGTGATGTACGATCTGCCAGGAGACGCGACGATTAAGAAGTGCGTTGTTACCAAGGATACGATTGAAAAAGGCGAGAAGCCGATTCTGATCCATGGCGAGAAGCGCGAGACGGCATAGCGTTGTAATTATTTTAATTTTTAAGAGGGACGTCATTTAGTTGACGTCCCTTTTTCTTTAGAAATCTATTGTAAAAATATATTTTCATTTCCACCCCACAGGGCCCTTTGAGTATGTAAAATAGTTCTATGTATCACCCAGATGGGTGGTGAATAGAAGGAGCTTTTCAACATGAGCAAGCCCAAGACCGATAAGACTGAAAAGATGGTAGTACCTGTCCTCCCACTTCGTGAGGTGATTGTGTTTCCACACATGGTGGTGCCACTTTTCGTGGGAAGAGAAAAATCCATTCACGCCTTGGAAGAGTGCGTAGAAAAGAAAAAGGAACTCTTCCTCGTTGCTCAGAAGCAAGCAACCACAGTGAATCCTGGTGATAAAGATATTTATCAAATCGGTACACTCGGCACCATTCTTCAAATCCTTCGTCTTCCCGACAACACCGTAAAAGTTCTCATCGAAGGTAAACGCCGTGCGAAGATGCTTAAGTTCATGGACGGCGAGCAAATGGTAGAAGCCGAAGTGGAAGTGGTCAACGAAGCGGCTGATAAAGCCAGCGTTGAAACCGAAGCTCTTGTGCGTTCCCTGAAAGCGACTTTCGAAAATTATGTAAAACTCAATAAGCGTATTCCGCCTGAGATGCTCATGAGTGTGAACGGGATCGAAGATCCTTCGCGCTTGGGCGACGTCGTGGTTGCTCACTTGAATCTTCGTTTCGAAGATAAACAAGGTGTGCTTGAAATCGTGGATCCGATGAAACGCCTTGAGCGCCTGCTTGAACTCATGCAGGGTGAAATCGAAATTCTCCAAGTGGAACGCCGAATCCGCACCCGCGTGAAGAAGCAAATGGAGAAATCTCAAAAAGAATACTATCTGAACGAGCAGATGCAGGCGATTCAGAAAGAACTTGGCGAGAAAGACGAATTCAAAGCTGAGATCATGGCGATCGAAAAACAGATTAAGTCCAAGCCAATGAGTAAAGAGGCTAAGGAAAAGGCTGTTAAAGAATTAAAGAAATTGAAAATGATGTCGCCGATGTCTGCAGAAGCAACGGTGGTTCGCAATTACATCGACTGGCTCATTACCCTTCCTTGGGGTGAGTACACTGAAGATAGCGGTGATCTCAAAGTTGCTGAAGACATCTTGAATGAAGATCATTACGGACTCGAAGAAGTGAAAGAGCGTTTGCTCGAGTACCTTGCGGTTCGTACCCTGACTGAAAATTCAAAAGGTCAGATCATTTGTTTCCTTGGGCCTCCAGGTGTGGGTAAGACCTCACTTGCAAAATCCATTGCAAAAGCCTTGAACAAGAAATTTGTTCGCGCTTCGATGGGTGGGGTAAGAGATGAAGCAGAGATTCGCGGACACCGCCGTACTTACGTAGGAGCTCTTCCTGGTAAAATCATCCAGTCTTTGAAAAAAGCTGGATCTTCAAACCCAGTATTCCTTCTCGATGAAGTGGATAAAATGAGCATGGACTTCCGTGGCGATCCTTCTTCTGCCTTGCTTGAAGTTCTCGATCCGGAACAAAACGGAACTTTCGGAGATCACTACCTCGAAGTGGATTACGATCTTTCTAAAGTGATGTTCGTTCTTACGGCAAACTCTCTTCAGGGAGTGCCTCGTCCATTGCTCGATCGTATGGAAGTGATCACGATCTCTGGTTACACCGACATTGAGAAATTCAACATCGCTAAGAAGTATCTTTTGACCAAACAAATGGAACTCCATGGTTTGAAGTCGGATGATATTGAAGTGGATGACGATGCTCTTAGAAATCTTGCCAGTCTTTACACTCGTGAAGCCGGCGTTCGTAACCTCGAGCGAATCATTGCGACAGTTTGTCGTAAAGTAGCGAAGAAACTCGTAGATGCACGCACTGAAGCGATTGCGAATAAGAAAGCCGCTCCAAAAGGCGCGATTCGCGTGAAGTCGGAAGATCTTGAAGACATGTTGGGCGCTCCACGCGTTCCAAACAAACTCGAAGCAAACAACGAAGTGGGTCTGACCAACGGTCTTGCTTATACTGAAATGGGCGGCGAAATGCTGCAAATCGAAGTGTCGGTCGTTCCAGGTAAGGGTGCCGTGAAGATTACCGGTAAGCTCGGAGATGTAATGCAGGAATCGGCTTCTACAGCGATGTCTTATGTTCGCTCTCGCGCAGAAGGTTTGGGACTCAGCCCAGACTTTTACCAGAACATCGACATTCACTTGCACGTGCCAGAAGGTGCAGTTCCAAAAGATGGACCTTCCGCAGGTGTGACGATGACCACTGCAATCACGAGTGCATTGACCAAGATCCCAGTGAAGCGCGATGTGGCGATGACTGGCGAAGTGACCCTTCGTGGTCGTGTTCTTCCAATCGGTGGATTGAAAGAGAAACTTCTCGCAGCAAAAAGCGCTGGAATCAAAACGGTGATCATTCCGAAAGATAACGTAGCGGATTTGAAAAAGATCCCTGCGGACATCAAAGAAGGAATTCAGATCATTCCAGTCGATCACGTAGATCAAGTGCTTCGAATTGCGTTGGCTTTAGAGAAGCCAACTGAGTTCTTAGTGAAGGCGGGCGTAGTGGGAGAAATTCCAGCTGCCTTGATCGAAAAAGTGAAGGCAGTGAAAACTACTGGAGCTGTGAAGCACTAGTAGGTGTCGGACACCTTTTTGAGGTGCAGGGCATAACAAAATTATTCAGCCCTCGGAGCTATGTTCCGGGGGCTTTTTTATTGGAAAAAATTTCTTGGTAGATGAAGTTGATGCAGTCTATGTCCATTGCCAGCAATGCCAGCAATGCCAGCAATGCCAGCAATGCCAGCAATGCCAGCAATGCCAGCAATGCCAGCAATGCCAGCAATGCCAGCAATGCCAGCAGTGGGCACATACTGCCTCTTGTGACTGTCTCAGAGGGTAGTAAAATTTAAGTATGAACAAACTCATTCTTTCTCTGGCATTACTCGTGGCTAGTCCTGCGATCGCATCTGACAATGCTTGCGATAACTTAAGGCAACTCGCGGTACAGATGGATTCGGTATGCGCAAAACTTCAGTCCGCCAATCCAAATGAGGAAGAAGATATCGTTAACGAAATGAACAATTTGATCAGTTTGCAGCGGGCCTATCAACAGACCAAGCCATTTTGTAGCGAAACAAAATCAATTTGAAATCGCGGTCTTTTTCTTAAAGCGTGTTGGAAAATAAGCGGCAATAAAACAAAGGCCGTAAAACTTGATCGCTCGTCCGGCAAACACCGCAACGCCGATGGATGGAAGTGACATGTTTGAAAAAATAGCGAAGGCAATTCCAGGGAGAATTGGAATAGGCAGAATCGAAATCACGACGAGAGCCCACAATCCCCATTCACGCATCATGTGAGTGGAGCGTTCCCAAGAGTGAGTTTGCTGAATATGAGGCGCCAACCAGTCTAGTGTGGCTTGACCCTTCCACAAAACGAGCAGAGCAAGAATCATGGTAGACACGGTGGCCGCAAGCGTTTGCCAGAACGCCATGCGTGCCCAAGTCTTTGGCTTAAATAAAATGCCGCCCACGAGTATTGCTTCCACTGGTAAGAAGAGTAGAAAAATATTCGCCGCTGTAATGAGTGTCATGACTAGCGGATACCAAGGTGCATCGTAATTCTTTTTGATTCGGTCGAGTAAACTTCGTTTTACCAATGTGTGATAATGTGCGATTTGTTCTTTGTTCGGAGTGGGGCCGTAGAATGCCTCAAAGCCGTTTACCGGCGTTTCAAAGCGAGCGTCATCAATTCTGCTGAGCGCTTCTTCCATGTATTCAGGGATGTCTTCCACAAAACGAGCAATCGTAGAGGGTACGGTGTCATCGTCCTTCATTTTAAACTCTTTTTGAAACACCACTTGTCCATCGTCGATTCTCGGAGTGATCTCATGGCAGGTCACACCCTGTTCTTTTTCCTCACGATAGAATGCCCAAAAAAACGGGAATTTTCCTTTATTTCTAGGCAGCAAGGATGGGTGAAAATTGTAGAGCTTGAACGTGGAGAGGGAAAGGATTTCTCCTGTGTAGATCTGGGAGACCATGGAGAGTCCTACCTGATAGTTTTCTCTCCGAATCTCTTCAGTGAGTTCCTGTGAGTTTACTGACCTCATGTTCACGAGAGGGATTCCGTGTAGGGAGGCCACCGTATGGATCGAGCAATGTTTTTTCCATCGGAGCGGAACTGGTAGCAGGCTAAGGACCGATAAAAAAAGTGTGCGGCAAACGTATTTGGTCACAAAGGAGAAGCCCATGATTCTCATGGACGCTTGTTCGAATTCTTTTTTCTTTTTCGCATCGATAAAGGCCGGAAAAACAAAAATTTTGGAGATTCTATTTTTGTTTTTGGAAAGATAACGATCCAGTGCTGCTGGATAATAGTAGCGATCATCGTTGAGGAGGAGAATGGTCTTTTTCATGGTTGAGCCAACTGAGCCAGCCATTTAAAATGTGCAACTACGGCACCTAGAAATGTCGGGAATTCGACGTATCGATAGCCATGCTGGGAGGCGAGCTCCCGCAGGGTTTTTTGGATCGCGGGATAGTGGCGGTACGAAACATTCGGAAAAAGATGATGCATTACCTGGAAGTTGAGGCCGCCGCAGAGTGAGTTTACCAAACGGCTTTGGGTTGAAAAATCCGCGGTCGTGAGTAATTGGTGTACGAACCAATCGGTCTGAATCTCCGTGCGCTCATATTTTGCATCTTCATGAACGTGTGCAACTTGGAAAATCAAGGCGATGATTGTTCCCAATCCTAGATGAAATAAAAAAATGAAGAAAATGGCGTGACCAAATCCGAGGACCTGAATCGGGAGCACGTAAGTGAGGTAGATACTGATGGCCTTCCAAAACAATATCTTCACGATGGTGAACGCAGGTGGGCGACGAAAGGTATAGGTGCCAATTTTTGCCGTCACTAGACGTGATAAATCGCTGAGAGGCCAGGTAATGGTGATCAGCGAATACAAAAGCGCCGTATAATAGACTTGAAAACGATGAATCGGCATCCAGGAATGTTGTGTGGACATGCGGATGAGCGGTGTTTCACTGATGTCGCCGTCCTGACCATAAATATTGGTGTAGTTATGATGGAACTGCGTGTGTTTGATGACATAAAGATCGGAGCTGATTCCATAAATATCGAAAGAGAGTGCGAGGATACGATTGATCCATGCTTTAGGAGAATAGTTTCCGTGGGCCGCTTCGTGCATTACGTTTAAACCCAGGAGGAGTGTCGAAATAGAAAATACGACGACGAGCAAGGAACGGGTCAGAAAATCGACGGAAGAGAAAAGAATCGAGAGGTACAGTGTGGTGCAAATCATGATGAGTGCCACGGCCTTGATCCACACGGAAAAATCGGCGAACTTTCCATTCGCATCCTGCGATAAATATTCGCGAACCCGTTGTTTCAGGGTTTTTGAAAAATCGGATTCTTTTTGAAATGCAGGTTTCATGCTGCTATTTTAACCGCCTGAATTCCTACTTTTTGGCGAACTTCGTCCATGGGTAGGTCCCACATTTCTTCCCATTTTACGCCGAAGATATTCGGGGTTTTGAGCCCCATTTGCCATCCATAGGTAATGGTATTCATGAGTTCAGGCAAACGCGCGGGCATTTTGATCGTGCATTTGATGAGAGCGAGAGCGAGCAACATAGAGTTGAGAGGGCTGTTGATCTGCGCAACGTAAAATGCGGAAATTCCCATTTCTCCCATCT
>Ga0206918_1025_pt1 | contig 43549 bp, 45 predicted proteins | sample Alteio_BWOrgHeat_69_FD_152950 | JGI IMG/M metagenome (GOLD analysis project Ga0206918, IMG submission 152950) | Enriched cells from forest soil in Barre Woods Harvard Forest LTER site, Petersham, Massachusetts, United States -... | ecosystem: Environmental > Terrestrial > Soil > Temperate forest >... | reverse complement strand
TTTTCTTCCGCCGTTTTTCCACTCGTGGGCTGTTTAGGAACCATCGCATTGGGCTGGTACACCGATCGTTACGCCAAAGACGGAAATCGAAGTGCGGCAATGTGGAAGATGCTTCTGTGCTCCGTCTTTATTCTACTCGTGCTCGCCTTTTTGATTCCCTACGGGCTCCAATATCAGATCGCGATCATTGTACTCCTCGGCCTCTCCGGATTTTTTGTTTACGGTCCCTACTCGATGTCAGCAGGCTGTTTGAGTTTGGACATTGCTGGTCCTGAGGGTGCGGGAACTTGTACCGGAATTCTCGATGGCGTGGGTTACATCGGTGGTGCTGTGGCTGCTTTCGGTACCGGAGCACTTTCTGATTCGTTCGGATGGAAAGAAGTCTTCCTGAGTCTATCGGCTTTTGCTCTCATCACCACTGCTTGGGTATTTTACATGAGTTGGTATGCAAAAAACAAGGCTAAGGCGTAAGCAGAATCTTCGTTGGAACTGACCCAGTGCTGATCGGCGTACTCGAAACGGGAATCAGCTGGCCATTCGTGTTCATCGAAAATTGAATGATCGTATCCGATGCATAATCCGTCACGTAAGCATGCTGTCCATTTGCATCGATCGCCACTTCTTCCGGTGAAACACCGGCGAGCACTGTGGGAGTCGAAAACGGAATCAAACTGCCATCACTTTGAATGGAATACATCGATACCGTTGCATCGATCGTGTCCGTCACATAGAGATTCAAACCGGAGATGAGCATGCCCTGAGGACTCGTCCCCGTCGTCGTGGTGGAAGATGGAGAGAGGGTTCCATCCGATCCGATGGCAAACACTTCGATCAGTTGGGTCCCACAACTCATCACATACACGAATTCACCACTGCTCGTTTTACTCACTCCAATCGGCCCGGAAGGACAGGCCTGAGATTGAATCGTTGCAGGAGTGAGCGGAGTAAAACTACCATCGGCACCCACCGAGAATTGAGAAATCGAGGTGTCGTTCGCGTTCACCGTATAAGCATATTTTCCAGATGGAGCAAAGGCGAGGCCCCAAGCACTAGGCACGGCGATCGACGAAACCAAACTCAGGGCGCCGTTTAGTCCAATACTATATTGTGAAACGAGATCGCTACCTAAGCCCGTCACGTAAATAAATTTTCCATCGGGAGAAAGGCTCATCGCCTGAGGAGAAGAAACACTGGCAATCGGCGTGGTAATGGGGCTCAGACTTCCATCGGAGTTCACCACGTATTGTGAAATGGTATCATCGCTCATACTCGCCACATAAACAAAACTATGGGTCGAGTCCATCACCATTGCCGATGGATACCATCCGGTAGTGACCGTCGGAATCGGAAGTGGCTCCAAGAGGCCGTTGGATCCCAACTGATATTGACTGATGAGAGCATCGCCCTTACTCAGCACGTAAACATATTTTGGGCCAGATGGACTCGAGCCTCCGCCGGAACCACCACTGGATCCGCAACCCGTGAACAAGACCAACATCGCCAATAAAATTAATTTTATATTTTTCATACCGAAGAAGAGAGCAACTCGCGTGCCAATAAAAATTGACTACGTTCTCATCGGCAATGCATTTGAAGGGCGTGTTGCCGAGATTTCGGCATCAAAATAGAAAAAGACCTTGCCGAAAACCCGGCAGTTCAAACGAAATGAAAAGCGCCCAAAACACCGCCACCGGCGATCAAAATGAGTGGATTGAGTTTCCATCTCATCAGGATGATCATGCTCACCAAAGTCAGAAGCGCTGCTCGAAGATCAAAAGAGGTGCGAACGAGCAAGACCCCAGTCGACATCAGAAGCCCAATCGAAAGTGGCGTGAGGCTTCGGCGAAGAATCGTGTAGTACTTGCTATCGTGATAACGAGAACCGAAATGCTCTATCCCCACTGAAATCAGTGCCGTCGGCCCACACATCGCAAATAAACTCACCAGCGCTCCCATCACACCAGCCATCTGCCAACCAAATACACCGACAAACAAAACATTCGGTCCGGGTGCAGCCTGAGAGAGTGCGTAGAGATTCGTAAAATCCGTGTTCGACATCAGATGCAGGTGGTCCACAAAAATCCGATGCATCTCCGGGAGAGTCGCACTCGCTCCGCCCACGGCGAGCAAGGAGAGGATAAAAAATTGAATGGCGAGTTGGACGAGAATGTTCATTCGTAGCGCCTCCATTCAAAAAATAAAGACAAGGGCCCGACGATGAGTAAAACCACGATGAGCGGCACGTGAAAAAATCCAACTGCGAGCAAGGCTGCAGTTCCGAGCAAGATCGAAGAGAGATGCCCGGATTGAGACCTCATCATTTTAAAGCCGGTAACAAAAACCAAGGCCGTCGCTACCGCCATGATTCCATGAAGCGCACCCTGCACTGCCGAAACAAAGGAATATTTTTGATAGAGGTAACACAAGCCGAGAATGAGAATCGCTGGAGGCCCGAGCAATCCTCCGATAGAGGCGACGACTCCCCTCCAACCCGCGACGCGATAACCAAACATGGCGGCAAAATTGGTGACGTTCGCGCCGGGTAAGAGTTGTCCGAGGCCGATCAGCTCTACGAAGTCCTGCTCACTGATCCATGCCCGCTTCTCCACGACTTCCTCGTAAACGAAGGGCATCACTCCACCAAAGCCACGCAGCCCCACGCTGGAAAAACCAAGAAACAGCTCTCTAGGCGTGATGTTCTTCTGGGCTTGCATATACCGAAGCCTATCACGAATCGTCAAAACTTAAACGCCACTTCGGCAACTTGATCTTTTCCTCGATTATACCGATAAAACAGCATGAGTACCTCCGCGTTGATTCTCATTTCGATCTTCAGTTTTAATCTCGTTTCGTCCTCAGCAAGCGCCTCGCCCAAAATGAACAACACGAGAAAACCTGCCCAAACCAGAAACAACGCTTGCACCGATTTTAAAATCGAGTACACGACCTGGACCTCATCCGTTCGTGATCGAATTTTTGATGTGGAGAAGTTCAAGACCACGTTTAAAAAATTAAAAGAACTGAAAGATTCCGACGACTATCAAAGTTGCGCTAGCCCAGGGATCAAACAATTTTGGCAAGCCAACTGCAGCGCTCTCGCAAGTAAACTATCAGAGCTCCAAACAAATCAGTGGCCGTGGGAATCCAGTTTTGAAAATTACGACTACGGAACCGGTGAGTTCTATGCCCAGGGGCAATCGAACTATTGCCGTTCGGATGAAACCACAAAAAAAGCTCAGTCGATGATTGTCGAAACCAACAAGGCCTTCGATGCCACACTCGGCGTGGTGACGCAACTCGTTTCGAAGCTCAATGACAAACTCCCGAATGACAACTCCTTCGGCGATCATCCGGAAACGCTGGTACAAACCCTCGATCTTGAAATTAGTTTCTACCAGAATGTGATTCCGAAGTTGGAAGAAAACAAAATCAAGTATACGGCGATTACGAATCGGATTATTTCGGCAATCCCGGCTGAGTGCGCGGTTTGTCGCTAACCTAGGTTTTAAATCCCCAACCGGTCTTACGAGTGAGCTTCGCACTCATCTTGCGAATCTTGAGACGTTTGAAAAATGCCTCGTGAGGAACAGCGATCTCGGGAGCCACTACTCCCACCATCACAATTTCTCCGGCTGCCATCATTTGCGCGGCCACTGCAGGCGGAGTTCCAGTATCGATATCAGTACCAATTCCCCACGCCGACATTCCTGCCGTGTGAAGATCGGTGATGACGGTAATTTTCTTTTTGTTCTTCGTACCCTTCACAATCGAACGCACGATTTCGTATTGCTTTAACTTTCCGACTTGTTTCGCATGAGGCTGAGACATCGCCACTTTATTCACCACATCGATCGGACTCACATGCACATTATTTTTGTCGTTCAACTCACCCGATGGAACTTCCACTGGCGTGTGCGAAGCCATACCGAGATCGCGGAGAAAACGAACGTGAGCCACAAACTCTGGATCAAAGGCGATTTTGAAGCTCACTTCTTTCACTCCCTTGCCTTTGAATGAAAGAGGCAGAGTCGCCACTTCAGAGTGGATCGTGTACATCGGCTTCCGCACACCGATCGGTGGCGGGAATTTATGGGGCTCATCACCCGACATCGCTTTTACGAATTTGAACTCTCCTTTGGTGAAGACAGCAGGCTCGAAAGAAAACTCTTCGAGAATTGTTTTCAGAGAATAAGAAACCGGAAGCGCTGGAACATCGGTGTACTTGGTTTTATCCATCGTTCCCACACGCGTGTGAATCTCCATCACGGTATCCAGGTGTGAAGCCGCCCATGCAGAAAGCACGTTCGTGATTCCCGGAGCCGCGCCCATTCCCACGAGTGCGATTTTTCCTGCTTCTTTAAACTTGGTATTGTATTCGAGTTGCTTGCGTGTGTAGTGAAACAGCCCGCCGAGATCCGTATAGTGACAAGGAATCTTGAGTGCGATTTCCATCACTTCGAGATTCAATTGGTATTGGGCACAGTTGATCAGGATGAAGGCGCCTTGTAGCTTCTTTACCGCATCTTCACGATCTTTGATATTGATCTGAATCGCAGACAATTTCGGACTCTTCGCCGTCGACTTAAAAGTCTTCAGCAGTGCTTCCGCTTTTTCGAGATCGTAATCTGCAATCACCACTTCATCGGTTGCCGCACAGGTATTGAACAGATCCGTCACCGTGATTCTGCCCATTGCACCAGCGCCGCCGATCACTACAAATTTATTCGAGTTGTTCGTCATTTAGTGAGGCAGCTTTCTATTTTTGTATGGATACCAGTAATTTTTCGCTTCCATCACGTAATCGATGTGCACGTGTTTTGGTTCACGGAAAGCATCGAGCCCTTCTTCGCCCAATTCTCTACCCACTCCACTCGCACGCATTCCGCCGAAGGGAGCTGCATCATTATCGGTCAATGGATCATTCACCCAAAAAGTTCCCGCCTTGATATTTTCCATCGCGCGCATCGCGATCTCTAAACTCTTGGTATAGATACAAGCGCCAAGACCATATTTGGAATCATTCGCCATCTCGATCGCTTCATCCGCGTCTTTGGCAATCGTGATCGAAATCACTGGCCCGAAAATTTCTTCCGTCGTTGGTAATGACCCGTGTTTTACATCCACCAAAATAGTTGGTTCAAAATAGAAGCCTTGGAGTCCATCTGGATTCGCGCGCTTTCCGCCCAATAATATTTTCGCGCCCTGCTTTACCGATTCAGCCACTTGCTTTTCAATCAACTGAAGGGCCTGTTCTGAAATCACTGGACCAACATCTGTATCCGTCTTCATCGGATCGCCAAGCTTGATTGTTTTTACATGGGCTTGGAGTCGAGTGATAAATTCGTTCGCGATTTCTTTCACGAGATAAATTCTTTTAGACGAAGTGCAGACTTGGCCGGCATTCAAAAGTCTCGCCCAGGCCACCCCTCTCACCGCCACTTCGAGATCCGCATCGCCGAATACGATAAACGGATCCACGCTGCCGAGTTCAAGATTCACTTTTTTCAGGTGTTTTCCCGCGGTCGCAGCAATGTGTCTGCCCACCGCACAGGAGCCGGTGAAAGCGATCATGTCTACATCCGCGTGGTTGATCAAGGCTTCGCCCGTGCTCGCGCCATTACCCGTGATCACGTTCACCACACCTGGAGGAAGAATTCCTTCATAGCATTCCGCGAGCACCAAATTACTCAGAGGATTTTGGTGCGGAGGCTTACACACAATCGTATTTCCCGCCGCAATCGCCGGAGCGATCTTCCACGACATCAATAACAATGGAAAATTGAAAGGCACGATCGCCGCCACGACGCCGAAGGGTTCCTTGATCGTAAAATTAATCTGATGGGGAGCAACCGGTGGAACTGAATTTCCATAAGAAGCACGCGCGTATTCTGAATAATATTCAAAACAGGCCGCCACCCACTCAATGCAATCGTAGGCTTCTGAAATCGGTTTCCCTGTTTCTTCGGCCATGAGTTCAGCGAGTTGTTTTTCTTTGGAACGAATGCGAGCGCCGATTTCGCGGAGGAGTCTTGCCTTCTCTGCGCCCGGGGTTTTCCACCAGGATTTTTGTGCCTTCTTCGCCGCCAGCACTGCCGCGTTCACATCTTGTTCATCGCAATCGTAAACATCGGCGAGTTTTTTGCCGGTACCGGGAGCGATCACGGAGATTGTTTTTGTAGAATGTGCTTTTACCCATTCACCATTGATTAATACTTTTTTAATGTCTGACATGCTGTGCCTTTGCTTTTATGATTGAATAGGATGATTTTAATGAACAATATCGAAAATCTCCATGATAATCTTTTAATACCTTATGACCACAGCCAAAAAAGCCACCCTCTTACAAATGGTATTCCTGATCTATGGCGCTGCCTGCGGCGGTGCATTCGGTTTGGAGGAAATGGTTTCAGGATCAGGACCTGGAATCGCGCTGATCACTTTGGCGATCATGCCTTTTCTTTGGAGTATTCCTATTTCTCTCGCTTGCTCCGAACTCGCTTCTACTTTTCCTCTCGAAGGCGGCTACTATCAATGGGCACGCATGGCCTTCGGCGATCGCGTAGGATACTTGACTGCATGGTGGACCTGGCTTGGAATTTTTGCAACGAACGCGACCTTTGTGGTGATGTTCAACAGTTATCTCGGCCACTGGATTCATTTGAGTTTCATCGAACAACTTTTAGTGTCGATTGGTCTTATCTGGAGCATGACCTACCTCAACATTCGGGGAATCAAATCCGTGGGAGATTCGTCTACTTGGATGACGATCCTACTGCTGCTGCCATTCGTAATTTTGATCGCACTCGGTCTTTATCATTGGCAAGGAAATCCATTTATCCCCTTCAATCAGCCTGAAAAATCAACGATCACTTCTTTTGCCGATGCGATCATGATCGGCGTATGGCTCTACTCGGGTTACGATAAAATCACGGTTTCCGCGGAAGAAGTGGAGAATCCAAAACGAAACTTTCCACTCGCGTTTGGAATCGCGGTGCCCTTCGTAGCCGTGAGTTACTTCCTTCCCACCTTTGCAGCCCTTGCAGGTCATGGCCATTGGCAAGACTGGCATGATGGATATTTTTCTGATGTCGCGACGATCTTAGGAGGCCCCCTTCTGGGTGGCGCGATGACTGGCGCCGCTCTGTTGAGCAACATGGTATTGCTGAATACGACAATGCTTGCTCAATCACGACTCCCGATGGCGCTCTCGAAAAATAATCTTTTCCCGCGTTTCTTTCAAAAGCTGAGTCCGAAATACCAAACGCCGGTACTCTCCTTGGTTTTTGGAAGTGTCGTGCTCACGATCCTATCGATCGCGAGTCTGAGTCAATTAATCACGATGTACAGTGTGACTCAGATGATCGGCTACCTCATCATTTATGCCTCACTTTGGAAATTGCGGACCATGTATCCGAATGTGGCGCGTCCTTTTACGATTGCTGGGGGAAAACTCGGGATTCTATTGCTCTTAATTCCTTCGGTTTGCATCGCGATTTTTTCTTTCGTGAAAATCGATCATGCCCTGATCGGAATTTTAGCGGTGGCCTCAGGCCCCCTGACCTATATCCTTTTCAAAATCTTCATGCCTAATTTCAAAAACACCAACGCACCTGCGCCTTGACGTGCTGCGACCTTAGCTTTCCTATTTCAGTTTTTTAATCATTTTTCGGCAAAAAATGGCTTATTTTCTGAGTTTCACTGTGGAAATTGTCAAATACAAGTGCAAGAATGATGGAACAATGAAGAACATCGTTAAGCGTATAACTTGCATCACTTGTGTCATGGTCGCGTCCACACTCTTCCTCAATATCCCCGCCCAGGCAAAACCCCCTGCCAGTACCGACGTCGTCATCATCGGCGCCGGACTCAGCGGACTCGCGACAGCCTATGGTCTGAAAAAAGCGGGCATCCCCTACCACATTCTTGAACTCACTCCTCGCATCGGCGGACGCGTCCGAACCATCTCTTACAAAATGGAAGATGGAGAAGAGCTTCATGCCGACTCTGGCATGGAGGAATACTGGGAGAGCAATCCTGGCGTGAAAATTCTAAAAGAACTCAAACTCCCGCTCAGTCAGGACGATGCACTTTCGAGCATTCCCCTCGATGGAAAACTTTACGAATACGATGTCGACAGTTCGGATGAATTTTTAAAAAAGATGTTCACTCCGGATGAACTCGCGGCTCGTGAAAGCCTCAAGGCAAAAGTAGCTGCGATTCTTCCCGACTTGAAGAAGACTCCAATTCCCGCTGAGACGATGAAACTGAAAGACATTTCTTTTTCTGCTTGGGTGCTGGCGACCAAAGTCCCTAAAAAAGTTTCCGAATGGGTTCGAATCTCAATTGAGTGTGAAACTGGTTTGGAATGGACCAAATTCTCTGCCCTGGATGGCATCGAAGAAATGCACATCTTCATGGGCAAAGGGGAGCAAAGTTTTCGCGTCATCGGCGGGAATGAAAAATTCGCGGATGCCCTCGCTAATAACGTAGGAAAAGGAAATATCACCACGAACGCTCGCGTGAGTAAGGTTGTGAAGAACGGTAAATTTTCGATCGTGAACTACTACGATCAAGTCACCAATCATCGAAATTCAATCAAAGCGAAATACGTAGTGTCTACTGTTCCCCTCTATCGTTTCGCGATGGAAGTTCAATTCGAGCCCGCACTCAGCAATCAGAAGATCGGCGCGATCGCGTCCCAGTCTTACGGATCCTATTTCAAAGCTCACATCTTCGTTCCCGCCGAGGCCGAAAAATTCTGGATGAAGGGTGGAAAATCTTTTCTTCCGATTGTATCGGATTCAGAACTGGGCGTGATCTACTTCGGGAATCCGGACCAGGAAAAATCAAAAACAAAAATTGTTTCTCTCCTCGTTTCCGGCGCGAGAGCTGAAGCCTTCAACTTTATGAATCAGGATCAGGCTCGCGCCATGATCGTTTCTGGTTTTGATCGTCTGTGGCCTGGCTTTTCAAAAATGATCAAAGGCATGGAGTTTTATCGTTTCCATCCGCGCGCAATCGCTGCATGGCCGGTAGGACGCTCTCGCTTCGACGATCTCTCGAATGAAATCCGAAAACCAGAGAACAACTTGTTTCTCGCGGGAGACTTTACTGAAAGCAGTCACTCCGATGGCGCATTCATCTCCGCCGAGCGCGTGGTGAAACAGATCGTATCCATGAGGAGTAAAAAATGAAGCATTACGAAATGTACATTGACGGTAAGTTTACTAAAGCAAAAAATGGTGCCACCCGCGACATTGTCGATCCGGGCAATGGCGAGTTGATCGCCAAAGTTCCCGAGAGCACGAAAGACGACGCGATCATCGCGATCAAAGCGGCACGTAAGGCCTTTGACGAGGGCACTTGGAGAAAAACTACGGCGCAAGACCGCGGTAAATTACTTTTCAAATTGGGCGATCTGATTCGTGCAAATGCAAAGATGCTCGCGGAACTGGAAACCCGAAACTGCGGCAAACCTCTCGCGGAAGCAGAGTATGACGTGGCCGATGCGGCAAACTGTTTTGAATTCTACGGCGGACTCGCCACCAAACTTCACGGCGAAACGATGTCGGTTCCGGCGAACTCCTTCAGCTATACCGTTCGCGAACCGATCGGCGTCTGCGGTCAGATCATTCCTTGGAATTATCCGCTCCTCATGAGCGCGTGGAAACTCGCTCCTGCACTGGCTGCGGGTAATACCGTGATCTTAAAACCTTCCGAACTCACACCGATCACTGCCCTTGAATTATTCAAGCTCATCGATCAATGTGGCTTCCCGGCAGGTGTCGCGAATTTGATCACTGGTCCTGGAGCGGGAACGGGTGAAGAGTTGGCGAGCAATCCTCTCGTCGACAAAATTGCATTCACGGGTGGTACCGTCACCGGAAAGAAAATCGCCCAGGCAGCAACGGGCAATTTGAAGCGCACCACTCTCGAACTCGGCGGAAAAAACCCGAATATTGTATTTGCAGACTGTGATCTGGAAATGGCGATCGACGGTGCCCTCTTCGGCGCCTTCGCCAATCAGGGTGAAGTTTGCTCCGCTGGCTCTCGTCTATTGGTCGAGCGTTCGATCCATAAAAAAATTGTGGACGGCATGCTCGCGAAAATTCCAAATATCAAGCTTGGTCACGGTCTCGAGTCTGGCGTGAAGATGGGACCTCTCGTCTCTAGCGCCCATCGCGAAAAAGTAGAGTCCTACATTAAAATCGGAAAAGACGAGGGCGCTAAACTCGTGTGTGGCGGCAAACGCCCATCGGGATCTCATTTCGATAAAGGAAATTTCCTGGAGCCGACTATTTTCGACGACGTGAAACCAAACATGCGGATCGCGCGCGAAGAAATTTTCGGGCCCGTCTTGAGCGTGATTCCATTCGACACCGAGGAAGAAGCAATCAAGATTGCGAACGACTCTGAATACGGTCTCGCCGCGGCGGTGTGGACGAAGAACGTGACTCGTGCCCAACGCGTGACCTCACAACTGCGCGCCGGAATTCTGTGGGTGAATACTTATCACCCTACATTCAACGAAATGCCTTGGGGCGGATACAAACAAAGCGGACATGGTCGCGAGCTTGGCTTGCACGGCATTGAAAACTATCTCGAAATCAAACAAGTGAACATCAACCTCGATGAAACTCCAATCGGCTGGTACTAATATGCAAACACAAATCAGCATTAAAACCGCAGTTCCCGGACCAAAATCCCAAAAGCTCATGGAAGAACGTCGCAAGCATGTTGCCCGTGGCCCCTTTCACGCCACTCCTATTTTTGTAGAACGAGCAAAGGGCTCTTTTGTGGAAGATGTAGACGGGAACGTGTTTCTCGATTTTTCATCCGGAATCGGAGTTGTGAATACAGGCCACTCACCCGAGGGTATTGTGAACGCGATCAAAACTCAGGCGGAAAAATTCCTGCACACCAGCTTCAACATTCTTCCCTACGAAGGCTATGTTCGCGTGTGTGAAAAATTGAATCAATTTGCGCCAGGCTCGTTTGATAAAAAATCACTCCTCTTGAACTCAGGTGCCGAAGCCGTCGAGAACGCGATCAAAATTGCGCGCGTCTTTACTGGTAAGCAAGCGGTCATCTGTTTTGACCACGCCTATCACGGACGCACCTACATGGCGATGGCGCTCACGGCGAAGAACAAACCCTACAAGCATGGTTTTGCTCCCTTTGTATCCGAAGTCTACCGTGCGCCCTTCCCTTACGAATATCGTTGGAACGGAAAAAACTGCGTCGATGAATGTTTTGCTGAATTTTCCGATCTCGTAAATCTCAGAGTGGGCGCGGAAAATACCGCTGCCGTTATTTTGGAACCGGTTCTGGGTGAAGGTGGTTTTATGCCCTTCCCTACTGCTTTTCTGAAAAAATTGCGCGACTTCTGTACCGCAAATAAAATCGTGCTCATCGCCGATGAAATTCAATCCGGCTTCGGTCGCACGGGTGAAGTATTTGCTTCGAAAGTATTGGGGCTGGAACCTGACCTCATCACCACGGCCAAGGGTCTAGGTGGTGGAACCGTGATCGCTGCAGTCACCGGACGAGCAGACATCATGGATGCTGCCATGGAAGGTGGACTCGGCGGTACCTTCGGCGGAAACCCCGTGAGCTGTGCCGCCGCTCTCGAAGTTTTCTCTGTTTTTGAAAACGGATCCTTATTAAAAAATGTAGCTAATCTAGCAGCTCCCCTTCAATCCAGATTAAAATCCTTCAAAGAAAAATATCCGATCGTGGGCGACGTTCGCGGCCTCGGTGTGATGCAATCCCTTGAACTCGTGAAAGACAAAACAACGAAAGAACCCAATAAGGACGCGGCCGGAAAACTTGCAAAATTCTGTTTGGAAAAAGGCCTCGTGATCCTCACCTGCGGAACCTACGGAAACGTGATCCGCTTACTCATGCCTCTCACGACCGATGTGAAAGATCTTGAAACAGGATTGAATATCATTGAAGAAGGATTAAAGAGCCTATGAGCATCGCGATTAGAACAGTAGACGCGAAACAAATGGATCAGGCGATTGCAGACTCTGTTCTCGCCTTCGACCAATATAAAAAAACGAGTCGTCTCGCTCGTTCGATGCTCCTCAAAGAAATCGCCGATGGCATCTCCACCAATCGAGCTGAATTCGTTTCGTTGATGGCCAAAGAAGCCGGCAAGCCTACATTCTTTGCCGAGGGTGAAGTCTCCCGCGCGATCGTGACCTTCACTTATGCGTCTGAAGAAGCTAAGCGCTTCGGCGGCGAAATTCTTCCGATGGATATCGAAGCCAGTGCCCGCAGTTTTGACGTCGCCCAAGTGCTCTGGGTTCCCCGTGGGCCCGTCTACGGAATCACTCCCTTCAATTTTCCACTCAATCTCGTCGCCCACAAGGTGGCACCAGCGCTGGCGGCAGGTGTTTCGATCCTCATCAAAGCAGCGCCACAAACTCCCACCCCCGCTGCCCTACTCGAAAGCATTTTTAAAACTGCAGCCGAATCGGTTTCAAAAAAACTATCAGAAGAAATTCCAGCCCACACCTTCCAAGCTGTGATGTGCGCCAACGATGTTGCTGAAATCGGCGTGATCGATAAACGCATGACCGTACTCAGCTTCACCGGTTCTCACAAGGTGGGATTCGTACTCCAGAAACTTGCCATTGGTAAAAAAGTTGCCCTCGAACTCGGTGGAAATGCAGCGGCCGTGATCTTTGCCGATGCAGATCTCAAACGTGCCGCTGCTCGATCGGTCTTTGGAGCTTTTGGTTATGCCGGACAAAGCTGCATCTCAGTTCAGCGCGTGTTGATTCAAAAATCGGTTTACACGGAAGTATCAAAGCTGATCTTGGAAGAAACGGTAAAGGTAAAAACGGGCGCACCGAATGAGCCGGGAGTCTGGGTCAGCAATGTGATCGATAAAACGGCTGCTGATCGAATCATGAGTTGGATCGACGAGGCCGTCAAAGGCGGAGCGAAAATCCTGGTGGGTGGAACGCGCACGGGCAATACCATTGAACCCACGATCCTCGAAAATGTTTCCGGTGAAATGAATCTCTGCAAAGAAGAGGTATTCGGACCAGTCAAGATTCTCGTTCCATTTAACGATGTCGAAGACGCGATCCAAAAAGTGAACAATTCTAAATTCGGACTACAGGCAGGACTTTTTACGGATTCCAAAAAAATCATCGATCGTTGTGTCGCTGACTTTGAAGTCGGTGGCGTCATCATCAATGAAGTGCCTACTTACCGTGCCGATCATATGCCTTACGGCGGCGTGAAAGAATCAGGCCTGGGTCGCGAAGGACTCAAGTACGCCATGGAAGAATTTAGCGAACGCAAAGTGGTCGTCAGCTTCAGAGGTTAAGATGATCAATTGGAAAGAAACGGCGACTCCCACGGAACAGCTTAAAAGTCATTATGACGTCATTGTCATCGGCTCTGGGATGGGCGGAATGAGTGCTGCCATCGCCTTACAAAAACACGGCAAAAGTGTTCTGTTATTAGAACAACATTATGTGCCAGGCGGGCTCACGCACACCTTTAAACGGAAGAATTTTGTTTGGGACGTCGGCGTGCATTGCCTCGGGAGCTTTGATTCCAGTACACCGAACGGCAAGTCCCTCCAGTATCTGACGGATACGGATGCTCCGCATTTTTAAGACATGGGAACGGTCTATGAAAAATATATTTTTGAAGACGGAAGCACCTTCGACGTCCCGGCTGACAAGGAAACCTATCGCACGAAACTTCTCGAAACGTTCCCAGCTGATCATATCGCCATCAATCGTTATTTTGAATTGATCCGCAAGGCCTCCGATCAGGGCACCCTGGTATTTGCGAAAAGAGCCCTACCAAAAGCAATTGGTGCCCTCATCCCGAAGCGTCTCTATTCTTTTTGGGATCGAACAACCTCATCGGTATTGGACGAAATTACTAAAAATGAAAAACTCAAACGCGTACTCACGGGGCAATGGGGTTATAGCGCCAGCCCTCCGAGTGAATCGAGTTTTGGAATCCATTCCGGGATTGTGAGTCACTATTTCAAGGGCGGATTTTATCCGGTAGGATCGGCAGAAAGTTTTGCCGACAAACTCATTTCAAACTTTAAAAAACACGGCGGCGAGTTTGCCCTCAGAACTGAAGTGAAAAATATTCTCATCGAAAATGGAGATGCACAAGGAATCGAAATGGCTACCGGCAAAACCATTCGCGCCACTCGCGTGATCTCTTCCATTGGGGCGAAGAAAACTTTGGAACTTCTTCCCAAAAACACCAATAATATAAAATGGCAAAAGCGAATCAACGAACTGAAGGATAGCCCAGCGTATTTCTGCCTGTACATTGGATACGAATGCGAAGACGTCGAGGCACTAGGCCTCTCAAGAGCAAATCATTGGTTTTTTGAAGACACTCTCGACACCACCTGGAGTGATGTGAGCCAAGCGCCGCCGGTGATGTATTTATCTTTTCCGAGCTTGAAAGATCCCCAGCATACGGGATCCCATCACACGGCTGAGCTGGTCACCTTTACCGACTACTCTCTCTTCGAAAAGTGGAAAGAGACTCGTCGAGGAAAAAGAACTCCGGATTATATGGAATTCAAAAAAACTTTTGAAGCGGAGCTCCTCGCCATTTTTAAGAAGCGCTTCCCCATGCTTGCGGACAAAATTACCCTTGCAGAACTGGCAACGCCGCTTTCGATGGAGTTTTTCACCAAGTCTCACCACGGTGCAATCTATGGTCTCGCCTCCACCGTCGACCGTTATCTCACTAAAGATTTACATGCGAAGACGCCGATTAAAGGCTTGTATTTAACCGGCCAAGACGTCCTCACTCCCGGCGTCGTCGGTGCGATGTCTGCCGGCCTACTCACTGCCGCAGCAATCGATGCACGGGTATTCCGCTATTTGTAAAACTTAATATCATTGGCGTTGTGATCGTCGAGAAAAGAGCAGATTATCCGCCCATGAACACCAAAATACTCACGCTCGTTGGCGGCATTAGCAAAGACTCACTCAACAAAAAACTTTTTCAAGCCCTCAAGGATCTTGCGCCGAAAGACTTCACTCTCGACACCTTTGATATCTCGAGTCTTCCTTTTTTCAACCAAGATTTGGAAGAAGATCTTCCTCAAAGCGTGAGAGATCTTAAAAATAAAATCGAAGACGCGCATGCGGTGCTGTTCATCACCCCTGAATACAACCGATCGGTTCCCGGGGTGCTCAAGAATGCGATCGATTGGGGTTCCCGTCCTTACGGCCAGAACAGCTGGGACCAAAAGCCCTGTGGTGTGCTCGGCGCCTCTCCCGGCAATATCGGGAGTTTTGGAGCACAAAATCATCTCCGCCAAACCCTCACCTATCTCAATATGGATCCCATGCCCACTCCCGAGATGTACATCAAAGCCTTTCAAGCCTTTGATGAAAATGGAAAACTCAAAAGCGATGGTCTCAAAGACTTGATTCAAAAATACCTTTTGGCCTTCAACAAGTGGATCGGAAAAAACACTAATTAATTCAGGGCATCCTGTGCTAAGGTGCCTCGATGAAGCATTTCGACGTAGTGGTGATCGGCGCCGGTGGCGCTGGAATGTTTTGTGCGGCAAAGGCCGGACAACGCGGACGCTCCGTACTCGTCCTTGATCACGCTAAAAAGCTCGGTGCGAAAATTCTGATCTCAGGTGGAGGTCGTTGCAATTTCACCAATCTGGGTGCCACGCCCAACAATTACGTTTCCAATAATCCGCATTTTTGCAAGTCTGCATTTGCTCGTTTCTCTCCCTGGGATTTTATCGAGTTGATCAATAAGCATGGCATCGCCTATCACGAAAAGAAATTAGGCCAGCAGTTTTGTGATGGCTCCGCACAGCAGATCGTGGATTTATTAAAGTCGGAATGCGAAGAGGCCGGTGTTCGAATCCAACTCGACTGTCAAATCCGCAAGGTTTCAAAAATCGAGGATGCTCTTTTGAACGACGAGGCTGATGCAGCGGCGCGCTTTCATCTCGATACCTCGCAAGGACACTTCACTACTGAGTCCCTCGTCGTCGCGACCGGTGGACTCTCTATTCCTAAAATCGGCGCGACGGGCTTTGGTTACACCATCGCCAAACAATTTGGGCTGAAACTGATCCCCACTCGGGCTGCTTTGGACGGTTTCACCCTCTCCAATGAGGATGCGAAAAACTTCGGAGATCTCGCCGGCTTGGCCGTCGATACGATCACCACCGTCAATGAACTCAGCTTCCGTGAAAATATTTTATTTACCCACGCCGGTCTCAGTGGTCCCGCAACGCTCCAAGCATCCCTTCATTGGAAGGAAGGAGACGAGGTTCACTTCAATCTTTCTCCTGAAATCGACGCCTTGGAATGGTTTCTCTCGAAGAAAAAATCCGGAACTAAAACCCTAATCAAAAATTTACTCGCCGAACTGATTCCCGCACGATTAGCCGACCGCTTTATGGAGCTTTATTTTCCTGGAAACTATGCCGAAGTTCCACTCGCGCAGGTGCCTGATCAAGCACTGAAAGATCTCTGCGCTAAGATCCACCACTGGATCATCATTCCCGGTGGCACGGTGGGATACAATAAAGCCGAAGTCACACGGGGCGGAGTGGATACGGACGAACTCTCCTCAAAAACGATGGAAAGTAAAAAGGTCGCGGGACTCTACTTCATCGGAGAAGTGGTCGATGTTACTGGCTGGCTTGGTGGTTACAATTTTCATTGGGCGTGGGCGTCTGGTTCTGCAGCTGCGGGTTCTGTATAGGACAACTCACACGAGGCAACTCCACAAAAAATGTCGAGCCCTTACCGAGTTCACTCTCCACCCAAATTCGTCCGCTATGAGCACGTACCAGTTGCTTGGCGATATACAGGCCAAGACCCAAACCACGGACAGAACTCAATTCTACCGCGCGCTCAAAACGATCAAAAATCCGTTCTAGATTTTCTTTGGCGATCCCGATTCCCTGATCCGCGACAGAGATCTGTACTGATTGCTCACTAGCTTTTAGATTGATTTCAATTGGATGACCGCCATCGTAGCGAATGGCATTCGTGATTAAATTGACAATCACTTGCTCGAGTCTCACCTTGTCCCAGGTTCCCAGAACCACATCCGCATTACTCGAGAAGTGCGGCTCACAGTTCGCCGTTTTGAACATCTCGCCAAGGCGTTCGAGGATATCGCGAATGAGTTCGTTTAAATTGAAGACCTCCCATTCCATCGTGAGTTTTCCGGTGCGGATTCTCGATATATCCAGCATGTCTTCGACCAGCCTCACCATTTTACCGACTTGTTTATCGATGAGTTCCATGAGTTGATCCATATTCTCTTTCGTGTATTCCATCTTTTTTTTGGTATACCGCGAATAAAGTTGAGCTTGTAATCTCAATACCGAGAGTGGGGTTTTCAGCTCATGAGAAGCAATCGAGATAAACTCATCTCGGGCCCGAAGCGCCTCCTCGGCCTTTCGTCTTGCCTCTTTTTCGACGAGCATTTGCAGGCGGGATTCTTCTGCCTGTTTTTTTTCGGTGATGTCCTCTGATATCCCCAGCAAGTAAACAGGACGCCCGCGAGAATCATAAATGGGAATTTTACGGGTATGCAAAATCCGACTCCCTTTTTGGCGTGTTGAAATGACCTCTTCCGGAATATCCAATATACGAAGCCCACTCAAGACTGCTCGATCTTTGCTGGTAAAAAAATCGGCCTCTGCAGACGGAAATAAATCATAATCATTTTTACCCAGTAATTCCTCTTTGCTGTACCCGAGGAGATCTTCGCCAGCCTTGTTAAAGCGTACGAAGCGAAGGTCTTTCGCTTCTTTGACAAAAATCATATTTGGAATGTTATCCAACACCGACTCAAGAAAAACGCGCTCACGTTGATCGACATCGGTAACGTGAGCTTCTTCATTGAAATTCCGACGCACCCTGACCGGCGGACGATAGGGTTTTGCTTCGTCGTTGTTGATGTTTTTACCCACAGTCATAAGGAAGTAACTAACACGAAAAAAAAATACTGATGTTAAACTTTTTCAATATGAGTGGGCAATCGCAAGGCAAGTACAAATTTCAAATTTTTGCGACTAAGGACGTGGTAAAAATACGATCTGACGCGGATTTCACTCCCGACGGTGCATCGTTATTATAACGAAATTCAAAACCCGACTTCAATGAGAACACGGTGGAGATCGCAGAATTTAAAGAAAGGTTACTATTGAATTGATAGCCTTTCCACGAACTCAGATTCGGAAGGTATTCCAGCCAAAGTTTCGTAGAGACCGTTTCAGAGAAGTACTTTTCAACTTCAGTATATAAGCGAAGGAAACTCAGGTTTTTGAAGGAGTAAGCGTAATTCTCTCGAGTGAATCGGTAGCCTCCTTCTGCAAACCAAATGAGGTCTTTCTCTTTTTGCTGAAAAGTATATTTGCCACCTAAGTCGGTGGCATAGCGTTGAAAAATATTTTGGTAAATGTTGCTCTCTACCAATTGTCCTAGAAAAACTCCGAGGCGGCCATTCAAGGTTCGTTCATAGCGAACCCCTAGCCCCCATTCCAATGCCTGTTCGATGCCGCCATTGGAAGAACGCAAATAACGCCCTTTCAAATTGTAAGAGTTGTGGTCTTCTTTGAGCGTGGCATTCTCTTTGAAACTGAGGGTCGAAACGTCCGTGTTACCTCCGGTGATCACCACCCCTGCTTCCGATTCGTTACTCATGCCATTGGCTTGATCCGCCCACACGGCATTGGAAGGCAGGATGACTGAAATACCGAAGACTAAAAATGAGATCAGGTTGTTTTTCATCGATGACTCCTTCGCCTTATTTTTTGGCCACGGCTTCTTCTTTCAGTACCAGTTTCGCAAACATAAACACCAACCAGGCAACGATGAGAAAATCGAGTCCGGCTCCTAGTATAATTCCGACTCCAAACTTGGTATTGGCAATGTTGATCGTCAGTGCCCGCCAGTCCCCACCGGGTACAACCAGACCGACCACCGGCATGATCAGCTGATCGACGACCGCTTTCACGAGATCGTTGACTTTGGCTCCAATGATCACCGCAATGGCTAAGCCGATCACTTGGTACTCTTTCAAAAAACCGACAAATTCTTTCAGCATGATGCCTCCGATGTTTGATGTAGCACCCTCGTCCGAAAAGAAAAAGAAAAAAGCCAGAGACCTGATGGGGTCCCTGGCTTTTCAAATCATATTTTATTTATTTAACAGAATCGATCAAAGTGGAATTTACAACTAGTTGTGCCAAACACACATATTCAAAGGAGTGACATAAGCATAACCTTGGTAACAAATCCCTTGTTGGTAGCAACCAAGAGCACCTGGAGCTTGAACATAAAAGTATCCAGACTGGCAACCTTGTCCGCCTGTGGTTCCAGTGGTATTTCCAGTGCTGATGCACTGACCATTGATGAGAGTGCTACCGGTCGGACATACACCAGTGTTTGCTGCTCCGTATACGCACTGTCCATTCACCATCGTGTAGCCCATCTGACAAGAACCGGCCTGATTATAACCTAATGTGGTTGGAACTGCAGAACCACAACCTACTTGGATGAAACTAGCAAAAACAACTGCTACTAATGCGATCAAATTTTTAATATTCATATTACTCATTCCTCTATTACCTTTTGGTAATCACTCTTTGATAAACTCTTTGTACTTAGGTATATTGCAGCGACCGTGCCAGCAAGCTTTTCACCTGCTCACCACTTTAAATAGAGATGATGTAAAAATTACATAGCCATAGTGTCCAAGTTTTGGTCGGCAGTGCAAACTTTGATGACACATACGAAAAAAGGCCAGAAGTCCCGGAGAACTTCTGGCCCTGAATCAATGATTTTAATTAATTTTAGTTATGGATTACGCAAAGTCCAACTTGTTGAACATAAGCGTAACCGGTAGTGCAAGGACCTTGAGTGTAACATCCAGGCTGAACCTGAACACCATTCATGAATCCGCCTTGTACGAAGTACTGTCCTGCAGCGATTTGACAACTTCCTGCGCCGCCGTAACCAGTATTGTAACCGTTATTGTAACCAGTGTTACCGTAAGGGTTAACTCCTGAGCTGAGAGAACACATGTTGTTCATCAACACATATCCTGGTTGGCACATTCCGTTTACTGGAGCCATTTGTCCGTAACCGGTAGTGGTTGGAGTTGCGGTACCACAACCTACTTGGATGAAACTTGCGAAAACAACTGCTACTAATGCGATCAAATTTTTAATATTCATAATTTCCTCTATTCTCTTACAGGGTATATCGCAAGCTCCGGGCCAACGTGTTTTTGGCCCATTTTTGGTTTAAATAGAGATAATAGAAGAAATAGAGGCTTTGAGTGTATGAATGTTAGACAGTAGTGCAAACTTTGATGACACACGACTTATTTTCAACGAAATCGATTAATAGTTAATTTGCTTGTCGTCGCCCGCTCCAGGAACGATATCGGAGCGTACATCTACTTCATCGGTATAAATCTTCACGGCCTTGCCTTCGGTCACCTCGAGCCACAGACGAATCACCGCGGGGCTCTTCTCGAGAGGAACCTCAATATTAAACTTCTGCTTCACGACCGTAATGGGATGTGCCTCAAACCCATCGACCTGATAGGTAAATGAATCTATTTTATGTCCGGAGATTTCACCCTTCATCAATACGGCGAATTTCTGCTTGCCGAGGTCTCGACGAATCAAGCGAATTCCTTTAGCATCCCAAATCAGATTGGGGATTCGTTTAGGGATTTCGAGATGATCACGGTCTTTCGCCACGAGTTGCATGCTGGTCTTGACCTTCTCCACCTTTTCATCGGCACGAGCAAGAGGACTCAGGATCAAGAAGAGGAATAGGAGCTTCATTGAGAAGAGGACTCTCTGGTACCTTTGTGATTGGCGGCGACGGTTTGAATGTTTTCCTTGATCGCATAAACCGGATCATAGCTTTCAGTTCCATGCCTGATCTCAAAATGCAGATGGGGCCCACTCGCATGCCCAGAACGTCCCGAATACGCGATCAGATCGCCCCGCTTCACTTGCTTTCCCACCTTCACCAAATTCTTAGAGTGATGGGCATAAACGGAATAGAAGTTATCAGCGTGCTTCAACACCACCATGCGACCATAGCCGCGAATCTTAGATCCCACATACACCACGACTCCGTCGTTTGCTGCCAGTACCTTGGTATGCATCGGTGCATGAAGATCCACCCCTTGATGAAACTTTTTACCGCGCTTCCCATAAGGGGATGAAATTTTCACTTCTTCCAGAGGCCAATGCCAAGTACCCGTGAGCTGAATCTCTCCGGATCCGGCCGTAGGCTCTTCGCCGTTCGGAACCGCATCTGATGAAAGCGATGCCGAAGATCGACCTGAACTCCTCGCTCCATGGTCCAGCAATCCCAGGCGATCATTGTGGATCGCCCGTGTGACACAAGCACTGAGAGAAAGCAGGAGGATGAACTGCAGGCTCAACATCCTCATCCGGCCACTCTCTTCATTTCTTCCAGGAAAGCCATGTCGGTCACGTCCAGCTTCAATGGTGTGATGGTCACATACCCTTCGTCGACTTTCGCACAATCCGTATCGGTTTCTTTTGCATACCCCGCGTACTGACCGCCAACCCAGTAATAATCTTTTCCGCGATGATCCACTCTCTTGACGAGGGCACCACTATAATGTCGAAACCCTTGGCGTGCGGGAACAATTCCCTTAATCTTCGCCAAAGGTAGATCCGGAACATTCACATTGAGGAGCGTGTGCTTCGGAAATTTTCGCTTCTCATATTCTTTGATGATTTTAACCGCGATTTTCGCCGCCGTTTTAAAGTGAAGTTTGCTCTCCAGTTTATTCGATTTAAATTTCACATCCAAACTGATGGAGTAAGACGGGATCCCCATAATGCAGGCTTCACGAGCAGCAGAGACGGTACCCGAATAATAAATATCTTGGCCGAGATTCGCTCCCCGATTGATTCCTGACACGACGATGTCTGGTGCAAACTTCATCACCTGCTTCAAGCCTAGATAAATGCAGTCGGCCGGTGAACCATTCACACCGTAGAAATCCTTGTTCTCCATTTGAATGAGACGGAGAGGCTTATGAAGAGTTAAGGAGTGGCCAGTCGTGCTCTTTTCTTCTAGTGGTGCCACGACTTTGACGGTTCCGAGTTTTTTCAGCTCATCGTAGAGGATTTTTAATCCTGGTGCGTGTACTCCGTCGTCGTTGGACAGAAGAATCTTCATATAAAAATTGTACCTAGGTTTTGGGATGAGCGCAAATGGTTCATCATCCCTTATTTGGGCATCGCGCCAACGGTTCCGCCCGTTAAATTCAGAGCAAACGAGAAGATGAAACCCACACCTCGGTCGATCGAGAAGGTATAGGCCGTATCCAAACTCCAACATCGCGCAGGACTTTGAAAAAGTAAGCCATATCGATATTCCAAAATTTTATTCGGATAAGACATCAAATCAAAAACATACTTCACTTCCGGCATCACGTAGTCGTTGATCGAATAATGAAAGTCCGTCGTTAAAGATGAATAACTGGAAATCAATTTCGCGAACCCATATCCAACCGTAAAACTCCGATCGAACTTCATCACACCGTCGCGAAGTTCTTTCTCAATGTTCCAGGTGAAGCTGGTGTTCAAGCGATGGGGCGAGTGATAAGTCAAAATCTGCGCATTGTTCGGGATGTACTGATCCAAGTAAGAATAGTAAGTGTACTCAATACTCGAGGATATTTTCTCATCTGTATACGAGAGTTGGGCAAACAAAGGGGAAAGAATAATTCGGTTGTCTGGTTTTCCAGGCAAAGGAGTCTGACCGGTTGCCAGGATATCCCAGGTTTGAAGCGCTTTCGCATCGAAACGCCTGGAGATTTTCGTTTCACCATTTTTTTGTTTTTCTTTTTTGAAGATCTGGGTTGTCACCCCGTAGGTCAGAGAATGACCAAGCGGTGTAAAGTAGGTATCCAAATCTTGTGAGTTTTCCAAGGGCACGATATCCCAATAATCAAAATATTGTCCCGGGCGCCCCTGTCTCGAGATCTGAGAAATAAATGAATGTTCTCTAGATTCCTGAGTCATCGGAATCGCCGAGTACGTCAACTGGGGGCGAATCGTGTGCTTGAAGGAAACATCCGGATTATCCGTTGGCACCACTTTTTCCAATTGAAAACTCATATCGGCCTGAGCCAACAAATAGCCTCGGGCCAAATTCGGGTAATTTGCAGCGTTGTCGAAGTTGTAAATGAAACCGCGATACTGAACCGATGGAACCAAGGATAACCAGGGCCAAGGATTGAGTGTCGTATAGAGGTTGGGAATCACCGTCAAACGATTCGCCTCTCGAATCACCAGATCCGTGTTCGTGGGTATGACCGGATCCGGAAAAGAGTCGAACGGACCTACTTCAGAAGATCGCGTAAAACGATTGAGTCTGGTCTCCAATCCCGCTGCGATCTTAGAGCCAAACAAGAATTGATCGTTGGTGTTGATCACGATTCGCGGGAACTCCTGAACAGTTCGATTATCAAAACCAGCGATTGGATTTGGATTGGCAGCATTATCGAAAAACAGCAAATTTCGGAATCGACGAAGTGAAAAGACCGTACTCACATTCGGATCATTTCTGGAAATGAACAAATCAGAGGTCAGCACCGGTTCGTAACGACCCATGATGTCCTCGGAATAAATAATAGGATAACCGGAGTCGCTCACCTCATTTAACTTAAACTTCGCTTCGAAATTGAAGGGCAACTCTTGGGTGAGCGCCACTTTCATCGCATAACGATTGCTCAAGGTTGGAATCGCCGTATCGTGAGTAAAATAAACATTGGCCACACCAAGTGAGCGACTCGTGAGCGCATATCTGCCCTCCCACTCCATTCGCGCTCCGCGGGTCGAATAATAACCCAAGCCGAAAGTGGAATCCCACCAGTCGTTCACCGCGAGATACATCGGTGCCACGATATAAACTCCGTGAACTTCGTTCACGCCGAAGCGCGGGAATAACAATCCCGACTGACGACGAGTCTTGATCGGAATCACCATCCAAGGTGCCCAAACCATCGGCGCTTCCTTCAACTTAAAAACGAAGTCCTTAATGAAAGCGTAACCGTCGATCGTGAGGTCCGCTTGTTTCCCGGTCATCGACCAAGCGTTCGGACAATCCTTACAAGTAGTGTAATCGTAATCGGACACCAGAAAACGATCTTTCGCCAACTGCTCCATTTTCGAACCGCGAAGAGCGAAAGTTCCGTTGGTCAGGTTCCCGTTATAAATCACGCCGGTCTTTTTTTCTAAGTCGACGTCGATCGCATCCGCCTTCACATAAAAACTTCCGTATTGATACCGAACGCGTCCCCGGGCTTTAACGAACTGAGTTTCCTGATTGTAATCAATTTCGTCTGCGCGAATGTCTTCATCATTTCGAATCAGATAGGAGTCGCCTCGCAACTCCACCATGTGCGTTTGACGAATGACCTTCGTGTTCGCCGAACCCCAATGCACTACTTTTCCGGCAGCGATCGCATCTTGAGTAAAGAGATTGAAAACGAGGAGCGAAAATACAAGCGCGCGGTGGATCACTTTTAAAAGGCGCATCGATTACCGAAACGGATGAAAAACTCATGAAGCTCTGACTTCATATTCTTCCGATGAACAATCCGATCCAAGAATCCATGCTTCAGAAGAAATTCGCTTCGCTGAAAACCTTCCGGAAGTTTCTGACGAATGGTTTGTTCGATCACCCGCGGTCCTGCAAAGCCAATCAAGGCCTTTGGCTCGGCAATGATCACATCGCCCAACATCGCAAACGATGCCGCCACACCACCGGTCGTCGGATCGGTCAAAATAGAAATATAAGGAATGCCGTTTTCACGCATCTGCTGAATCACTGCAGTCGTTTTCGCCATTTGCATGAGGGACAAAATCCCTTCCTGCATCCTCGCTCCGCCCGACGCAGAAACAATCACCGCAGGAACCTTCTCTTCGAGAGCCTTTTCCAGTGCGAGGGTGATTTTTTCTCCCACAATCACTCCCATGCTCCCGCCCATAAACTTAAATTCAAACACGGCGAGGTGAAAAGGCAGGCCGTTCAAGGTCGCCTTTCCAGCAATGAGCGCGTCATTGATCTTGTGACTCTTGATCGCCTGCTCTAAGCGCTGCTGATAAGGTTTCTGGTCATCAAACTGCAGTGGGTCATTGGACTGAATTTGCGTTCCATAAGGCCGGAAAGAGTTTTCGTCGGTCAGAAGGGCAATCCGTTCACTCGCCGAAATCCGCAAATGATAGTCGCACTCAGGGCAGACAGAACTATTTTCCTGCAATTGGCGGGTCTGAATAATCTCGTTACAACTCGGGCATTTGCCCCAAAGTCCTTCCGGGATTTTCGCAATTTTAGACGATGACGTTTCACCCTTAAACTTAGGTGTTTTTAAGTCGTCAAACCAAGATGACATAGTAGTGACAGGCTACCAGCAAATGGCGTCATGAGCTAATAATTTTGTCGGGGTAAATTAGTGTTTTTTAGGTGTTTCGTCCGTGCATGAACTGCAAAAAGTCCTGCACGAGTTCCGATGAAAATTGACGTCCCGCTTCACGTTCAATCTCGAGTAAGGCCAATTCGTGGGTGCGACCCTCGCGATAGGGGCGATCACTCGTGATGGCATCGTAAGTATCCACAACAGAAATGATCTGCGCAATTTTTGGAATCTGATTTTCTTTGAGACCAAGCGGATAACCGCGACCATCCCAACGTTCATGGTGATGGCGAACTCCTTGAGCGATATCAGAAATGCCTGGAAAATCCCGAATCAACTGATAACCAATTTCAGGGTGTTGCTCGAGATGATCGCGCTCAATGGCGGTCAAGGCATCCGGTTTCAATAAAATTTCGTCGAGAACCCCTACCTTACCCACGTCGTGCAAAAGAGCTGCAAGCTCGAGCGCTCCGACATCGAGGTCGATCCACTGCCATTTTGCTCGCATGCTCGTCGCCCATTCACGAGTGATGCTATAAACACGATTCGAATGTTCAAGAGTGTTTTTATCTTTGAGGGAAATCAACTGCACCAAATTTTGAACGAGATCGAAAGATTTCTCTCGTTGGATGATCTGATTAGTTGTTGTTGAGTTTGCCGTGTAATCAATCGCGGGGACTGATTTTAAGTGAACATGTTTTGATTCCGCTGTATCCATCCCACACCATCCTAGTGAAGTTTGAATGACTCTTCTGCTTACGTTCTACTGTGTGTATTATTCTGGCTGCCAGAAATAAAAGAGCCTCGGTGAAGGGTCATCCTGATTTCACCGAGGCCGTGGAGCTTTTGTACCGTCGCTACAATCTTTCGATCATTCGTCGGCTAGAGAAACTTGTTCTCCCGCTAGAGACCATCCATGGACTCAACCACAACCACACATAATTAGGATACTTGGCTTCCGACGAAGATCAAGCTGCATTTACTTTTTTTTATTTTTTTTGTAGATCTAACGCTTTTTGATACGCCAAATTCTTCGCGATTCTAAATTTTTGCGCCACTATCTGCGCCGCGGATTTTGTAGGTATTTCGGCCTCAATCAAGCATTCAAGGGTAAGTTCCCATTCCGCCACAGCTTTTTTATTTTTTAAACAGCCGTTAGGTAAAACAATGGAAAAAACCCATTCTCCCCGTTCGTCAAAATCCTGCCCGAGAAAAAACTCAATGAATTGAATGCCGGTTCCGGAGTAGATCGTTTCATGAATTTTAGTGAGTTCTTTTGCGAAACAAAATTTGGGAGTAAAATCCAAGCCTTCAGTCCAAACCTTCAAGACTTCCACCGTTTCCCGGATTCGCTTCGGACTTTCAAAAAAAATGCTCGCCCCTTCATCAAGGGACGCTAACAATTCCAACGCATCCTTCCGTTCACGTGGGAAAAAACCCTGAAATTTAAATGAATTGTCTGTAAACCCTGCGATAGAAACCAATGTACTCACCGCAGAAACACCCGGGATGGGTTCTATTTTGATCTCCGGAAATTGAGAAATTTTCTCCACAATTTTCGCACCTGGGTCACTCACTCCTGGCGTACCTGCATCAGTCACTACGCCAATCCATTGACCCTGTTCCTGTACCCGCTCTAAAAGCTTGATGAGATCCTTCTCCATCGTGTGCTGATCAAAGCGCCGGAGGCGGTGCTGATCGTGCGGACGATTGATATGAAGCGCGTTCAATAAATTTTGTGTATGACGAGTATCCTCGCACCAAAGCTCCGTACAGTGCTCGAGAGCGTGAATAGCCCGAGGAGTGATATCCGACAAATTTCCGATTGGCGTGGCGATCATCGAGATTTTGGCGCGTTGAGCGGGGTGCGTCTGGTAATTGTTTTTCAAATGATCAAAATGCAGATTTTGCCCAGTGACGGACTCGTTTTTCGTTGGCATTCTAAAAGAAGCGTAAAGGTTAAGGAGTCAAAATGAAAGCCAAAATCAAACAAAATGCAGATGTCCTGGTTCTCACCCTCGAGGGAAAAATCGATTATGAATCACAAGACATCGCTTGTGCGTTCATCAACAAAACAATCGAGAAAAACAAAACAGATGAAACACCAAAACAGATTCTCGTGAGCATGAAGGATCTTCAGTTTGTAGGCTCGGCGGGCATCACCCACTTCGTTGAACAACTGAAGAAAATCCATGTGGATACGGATGTCACTCCGAAATACATCGGCGTGAAGTCTGAATTCCAAAAAATCATCAAAGCTTTTGATGGCGACAATGAATTTGAATTTTTCGATGACGAAAATCTCACCAAAAGAAACGGTAAGCCAGTCATCAATCAATAGTGCACCTGATGGTGCAACAGTCAGCTTCGTCCAAAATGGGTTTGTTCCCCAATTAGATCAAGGGCTCGATGAAAATCGGGCCCTTTTTTTGTTCCCTACTTCATCACCGACTTCAGAAAATCGCTCACGTGATCAATCCAAATCGGAATTCCTTTTGCTGAAAACAAATGGTGTCCATCGTCTCCAAAAGACGGCACTTCGAAAAGCGTCGCCTTTCCCGATGCTGTATACAGCTGGAACCACTTCTTAAAGTACGGACCAAAGGACTTGTCGTTGTCGGCATAAACCCAAAGCTCGGGAACCTTCGTATCCCGACCCGATTCCGCGTAGACCGAATTGAGTTGTTCCAAGTCGCACACCTTACCGTGCCCATCGGATCCACGACCTCCAGCAAAACTAATCACGCCTCGGAGACCGGGCGGATTTCTTCGCGCGAACTGAGTCATCACAAATCCACCGGCCGACTGCCCCGCGATCACGATTCGCGATGGGTCTACATCAGACCTTTTTTTCAAGTAGTTGAACGCGCCTGAAATATCTTCGGAGGTTTTTTCTGCCGACATCATGTAACTCCGATGCTTACAAGAACCAGGCGATTCCATAAACGGTTCGGCTGAGCGACCAAAGCCCCTTCGTTCAATCGAGGCGACCATGTATCCCAGTGCCGCAATGGCCTTCGCTTGAGGAAGGTACATCTCCGGAACATAATTCTTTCGATCGCGAGCCTCTCCCGGTGCGCCGTGAGTGAGAATCACGAGAGGCAACTTCCTTTTCGCATTCTCGGGCTTCACGATCAATCCGTTCACTTTGTATTCTTTACCACCATTGAGGAAGGTAACTCGCACCACGATGTTTTCCGTAGTGAGGGTCATTGCATTTGCGTTCATGGTGAATAAGATCAAAAGCAGGATTTTCATCATGAACTACCAATTAACATGTTTCCACATTTTGTACGACGAGAAATTGGAGGCTCAACAAAACTGCAGAATTTAGCAAAAAACTCATCGTACACGATGAACGATCAGCGGTTGACAAAATCCCTCCATCCGGCATAAAAGTTTTAGGTGATCCACGGACAAACTGATTATGTGAAAATATTAAAGGACGAATTGGAAGCCCGTTTCCAAAAAAATCGTCACTACTCGCTCCGCGCCTTTGCCCGGGATATCGGAGTTGCTCCCTCCCGTCTTTCAGATGCCCTCACTGGCCGAGCCGGTTTCTCGAGCGCAGTCGCCGATCAAATTGCAAAAAAACTGGGCTTCGGCAAAGAGGAGCGCGATTATTTTTGCGCACTCGTGGAAGTCAAGCACGCGCGATCCCAATCGATGCGCAAGGCCGCCGCCGAAAAACTGGAATCTTTGGATAAAAATGCCTCCGCGGCCCCCGATTACCGGAATATACAAATGGACGCATTTAAGGTGGTCTCCGACTGGTATCATTTTGCGATTTTAGAGCTTAGCACTCTCGATACATTTGATTCCGACCCTGCAGACATCGCCAAACGACTCGGGATCAGTAAATTTGAAGCGGAACAGGCAATCGATCGACTTCTGAGACTCGAATTACTAGAACGGAAAAAAGGGAAGCTCATCGCCACTGATGCACAGACCGCGTCTCCAAGCGGGGTTCCTTCCGATTCGATTAAAAAATTCCACACTCAAGTTCTCGGAAAGGCAATCCAGGCTCTCCAAAACCAAGGTGTCGACGAGCGGGATTTCTCTACCGTATTCTTTACTCTAGACCGCAGCCGGCTTCCCGAGGCCAAAGAACGTTTGAAAAAGTTTCGTCGTAGCTTCACCAAAGAGTTTTCCAATTCGGGCAAAAAAGAGAGCGTCTATTGTCTTTCCACCCAGTTATTTGATCTGACCAACGCCCCTTCAGAAAAAAGGAATCCGTCATGACACCCGATAAAAAGACATTCGTTTCATCCATTCTCACCGCTCTCCTCATCGGCATTCCAGTCCATGCAGAACGCGAAGTTGGAAACGGCGGCGGTGCGATCGTCTGTGTTCAAAAAGATGGATCCATTACTGCGCAACTGCTCGACCTTCGGGAAGATATTCAGAACAATGCACTGAACATTTCTCGAAGCAATGATCCAAAAGAAGTTCAACTGGAACGAGCCCTCCAAAAACTTTCGGTGGTGAATTCAGGAACTGCAACACTAGTGCAAAAGATGAGAGAGTTCTTGGCAACTCTGCCGTCGAGGACCTACACCCTTGATGAAACTGACCCCTATCAATTGCCACCACCTAACGACACGGACCTCAGCACCATCAAACGTGAGAAAAACTGCTCCCTTCAGAGTGTGGCAAGCTACGACGATATTAACGACACGCTCACGATCGACTCCACTATCTTTTCGGCGATGAGTCCTACTGATCAAGCAGCGCTGGAATTTCATGAAGCCCTCTACAAGGTGTTAAGGACAGGTTCCTCACATGTGACCGACTCCAGCGCGACGAGAAAACTGGTGGCAGAAACATTCGCGACAACACCGCTTTCTATCGTCTCACCGTACGATGGGATCGAAAATGCGCTCTATGTTTGCAATAGCGTCAAAGACGGAACATCCCTTCACTTAGATCATCAGTTTTATATTATTCCTTCTTCGAATCATGGTTATCGTCTTCTCATTACCGAGATTGAGGGAGAAGCGCTCTGGGATCAAACCTACCTTGAGATTTCTAGCGAGCAAGTGCTCAGCTCCAATATTGCAAATTGGCCGCGGAATCAGAGCCTAGATATTTCCACGTTCGAAACTCTTTCTGCACTATTCCCAAAAATGAATGTGACTATTTCGTCCGGATCCAATACCCAGCTTTCTATAAAATTTGATCAATGGAATCTTTCGAGTGGCACTTCAGAAGTCAACTGTACCCCGATAAGGCACTAGATCAAGCTCACTCATCGAATCTCATCGTACAGAATCAACGGTGACACACTAGTTCCCCGCTCACGAATGCACGAGAATGAATGAAAGGGAAGTTTTTGTGTCTGCGCTGATGTAGATCGAAACTTTCGGGGGAACGTATGAAGAAATATTTATCGATGCTAGTAATTTCGATGACCATGGCCACTTCCGTATTTGCAGCAAGTGGAACATCTGCTGGACTGGCGCCAACGCCTAAATGCCCAGAAGGGTATGTACTGAACGCCAATTTGCCTGCATGCCCCGCGCATGATTCAAGACGATATGTGGCCGGTTTAGAAGTTCCTAATAAGGGAAATCTAGAATGCGCTTCTGCTTGTCCGGTTCACCAATGGTATTCAAAGCCGGGATGCCATGGGCGCACACCATGTAATGGCCCTTCAGACGGCGGATTATATTGGAACTAAATGAACTCTAACCTTCTCTGAATTTTGACTTGGCAATATTATAGCAAGGAAACACCCACTCGATAGTTGATATTGGGTGGGTGTTTTCAAATAGATTTCCTTCTATTAATCTTCATAAAAAACTCTTCCAATGAGCAACCTGCTCACCCTCAAAGGCCACGAGATCAATTCGGATCCCGTCCAGCTTCAAACCAAGTTGGATGCCTTTCGGACTGGCGAGATAAGTTTCGATCGCTCGCTTCAGCCTCAGCTGTTTGCTGTAGGTGATCGATTCCGCCGGCGAAGTCATCGCATCTGCGCTTCGACTCCGCACCTCCACAAAGACCAGATCTTTGGTTTTCGAGTCGATCGTCACAATGTCGATCTCTCCCCAACGGTAATTCACGTTTCGATCTAATATCTCATAGCCATGAGCTTCCAGAAATTTTACGGCCTTCTCTTCGAACTCGTTTCCGATTTCACGTTTGCTAGGATTATTTTCAGTCATGCCCTTTCGCCTTGCGAAAGGGGTGCCAAATCACTTTTTGGGCGGCGGAGTCATCAGAAGATCCACTCGATCGATGATCCACATCTTGATCAGGGATTTACGGGGAACACCACGGCGTTTTGCTTCTCGATCGATATTTGCCAAAGCCCAGTTCGGAATGTCGACATTTACGAGTTGATTCATATCTGCAACACGTTTGAATTTTACGTAAGGACGGATGTCTCCACCATTGTCCACGTACTCATCAAATTCAGCGGTTGTCATTCTCTTTACTTTCGGTGCTTTTTCTTTTGTGGATTTATCCTTACTCTTTTCCTTGCTCATAAATCTCCTTTTCAAAATCATGTGCTGGCCTGGCACTAATGATTCGGATTGCCTTCCATCGGTACGTAAACACGACTAAGATCACTTGAGTAGTATCCAGATTTCCAATCCGAACCTCACGTATTTCACCGTCAACGTAATTTGCCGGTCCTTCGATTCCGTTCTTATCTCTCCAGATCAAAACCGCCTCAGAAAAGGATATACCATGTTTTTCCTGGTTGGAAATATCCTTTTCCGAATGCCATTCGAACAGGTATTGATCTAGTATCATATTGATATTCATTATTTTTTCACCTCGTCCTGCAATGCAACTTGCCTATACAAGAGGTATGCCGTAAATTCGAATGAGCGAAAAACATGATCCAATTAATCACGGCCAACAAAGGCGATCTGTTCAGAGTCCAAAACATCTTGGAGCAAACACCCACCTATCACCTCAATGTGGGTGGAAGAAAAGCCATGCCGAACGCGGCGGAATTGCTGTTTGAAACCGTCCCTCAAAAAAAATTACCTGAAGATAAATTGGTTCTCATCGTTCGCGAAGGCCTCGATGACGTGGGCATCGTGGATCTGATTCACGGCTATCCCAACTTGGAGACCGCCTTCCTTGGTTTTCTAGCGATCATCGAAGGAAAACAAAACTCGGGCATCGGTAAGGCCACTTACCTTGAAGTGGAAAAACTCGTGAAAGAGGTGGGTCTCAAAAAAATTCGCCTTTCCGTGGTCGGCACTAATCCTGTGGACGCCTTTTGGGAAAAAATGGGGTTTCATTTTACCGGAGAAACGAAGGACTACCGAAATAAAAAAGTCCACAGCATCTCCAAACTCATGGAAAAAGAACTCACGTAGGCGTCTTGCAATGCGCCTTGCCTATGCGAGGGCGATGCCGTAAAATTTTTGAATCATGAGTAAGGCCTTCACTAAGGAAGATAGCGAACAAGACGACGACCTCGATCCCGCCGATGCGGAGCTCGCCGCCCTTCCCTCTAAAAAGAATTACATCACCCCTAAAGGCTTTAAGAAAATGCAGGAAGAGCTGCATTTACTCTTGAACAAAACACGCCCGGATCTCACCCAGGTGGTAGCCTGGGCCGCATCCAATGGCGACCGATCGGAGAACGCGGATTATATCTATGGCAAGCGTAAGCTCCGCGAGATCGATCGTCGGATCCGTTTCTTGAGTAAGCGCCTGGAAATCGCGGAAGTGATTGATCCGGCTCTCGTCATTCCACCGAAACCACTCAAAGTGCAATTTGGTGCGACAGTTACCTACGCCAATGAAGAAGGCCTAAAGAAAACAATTTCAATCGTGGGGATCGATGAAACCGAGCCTGGTAAGGGAAAAATTTCATGGATCTCGCCACTGGCAAAAGTTTTACTGAATCAGGAGCTGGGAGACGCAGTGACCTTCCGATTTCCAAAAGGTGAAGAAGAACTTGAAGTGCTCAAAATCGAGTATCGAGAAATTGAATAATCTTTTACTCATTAGCGTCGCGTCTTAGTACTTCATTAAGACGTGGAATTAAATTCAAGGAATTTTTCGCATCCTTACAAGCTTCGGCTGCTTCTTTAGGCTTCGCTCCGAATTTGTAACGATCAGAAGCGCAATTAGTAAAGGCAAGGGAATCATTGTGTTGGCAATAAGCGGCTCCTTCAGAGCCGGTCAGACCCACGCGAAAATAAAGTTCTTCTACGCAATAGGAAAATTCAGATGTAGGATTTTTCAGGCAACTGATAGCGGCCTCTTCACTCACGACGTTAGCAACCTGATAAAGGATGGCCGCACAGCTCGCAAAGGCATTCGTATTGTTCTGTTTACAATAGTAAGTCGCTCTCTCTTGATTCAGATCGACGTAAGACATCAGTTTTGCGATACAGTTCGTGTCGTCATTCGCATCGACCAGTTTCTGCACTTCACTCAATCCACTCATCCGAGCATTTTTGCATTCAGCCGCGAAAACGGAATTTGAAATCGATGCAACTAAAACCATTAAACTGAGTGCTATCTTCATATCACTCTAGAGAGCAAGGCATATGCCAGGGATGGAGCTAATATTCCTCGTGTTTTTCATTCAAAATCAGATAAAAACGCCTAAAAATTGAACAGCTGCAAGGTTTTAGCCGATCTCCAAAATTGAAAACCCCTGATAGGATGGCCTCTACCAGGGGTAATTCACTCTCGAACCTCCTTTGCTTTGTTAGTCCTTAGCCGACAATTCTTCATCAATGACTTCAGAGATCACTTCGATGGAAGGCGCACCGCTAAGCAGTTGTCCGTTCACGAAGAGAGTCGGTGTGGAACGCACCCCTAGTTTTTCTCCGTAAACCAAATCCTTCTTCACCCATTCCGAATACTGGTGAGCATCCATACAGGTTTTGAACTTGGTCGGGTCCACACCTACTGCTTTTGCATGTTGGGTGAGGCCATCCATATCCAATTTATCTTGATTGGAAAATGCAATGGATTGGAACTTCCAGAATTTATCTTTATTCTGATCGTACACGCACATCGACGCTTCGGCGGCGCCCATGGCATTGTTGTGCATCGGCAGCGGAAATTGTTTAAAGGCTATTTTTACTTTGTTCCCGTATTTTTTATGGACTTCGTCGAGCACCTTTGAACTCCGCGCACAGAAAGGACATTGGAAATCCGAAAATTCCACGATCGTCACTTTTGCGTTTTCGCCGCCTTCAAGCGGTGCTTCGCCGATATCGACCTGAATATTGGATTTCGGTTTTTTGAAATAAACCTCGACCGGCGAGTCCTTCGTGAGCTTCGCCAAATAAGCCTGTGCCAACTCCTCTTTTTTCTGATCCTTGAGGTAAGCGTTGATTCTTTCCTTCACTTGATCATTAATATTGGCCTCCGGGATATTTCGGTCTTTGACGAATTTCTTGAATTCAGCGTCGGAGATCTTAATCTCCCCTTTCAGGATTTTTTTACTGATGAACTCGTCGACACTGGCGAGTCCTTCTTTTTTTGCTTCTGCACCCAGGAGTTTTTCTTCTACTAGCTTGTTGAGCTGGCTGATTTTAAGATCATACTCCTGTTTCCGAACCTGAATCAATTCCAGGCGCGCATCCCCCATCAATTGATCTTCGGTAATGTTCTCGCCGTTAATTTTGGCGACCACGCCCGGAAGACTGGCATCTTGGGTGATGAAGTTGATCTTTGCTTTCGCGTTTTCACTCAAACATGCCACCCCAATGGCGACAGCGGAAAAAGCGATGCAGAGGGCTTTCAGGTTTCGTTTTGTTCTCATTTCGGATCCTTTCGGTAATTGAACCTTAGGATAGCGAAGAGAGCTCAGGAGAAGATGAAGACCGGATGAGGAATTACTTATATACGAAAAAAATTACTCAATGGTTTCGGGTTTGCCGGCACCAAGGCAACCCATCGACCAATGACTGAAAGAACCACTACGAAGGATCACTGAGTTCAGTGGGATCGTCTGAATATCAATCGACCGTACTTTCCGATAGATCGGATTAATGGTTCCGCCTGGAGCTCCTGGTTTTGCCTTCGGATCATATTGAAACTCAGGACGCACGAGAGTTCCACGCGCAAACATGATTCCAGGAACCGGTGCTCTTGTTTGATCATGATTATTGTGACTCAACACTAACCCGTGCCCGAATTCGTGAGCAGCGGTAGTCGAGTGTCCTAAGTTGTCCGATGTGAAGAACACACCCGTTTGAGCACCAAAATTAGTGTAGTAACTGCGATCACCTGCATTCACCTTATTGCGGACCTGGATAAAATTGTAAGCGCAAGACTCAGGGTTTTTCAATTCCTGCTCGCCTGCCATCACGTAGTCGATATCGAATTCGATTCGATAAGGTTTCGTAGCGATTCGAACTTCGGTGGGAATCTCATTCCACATGTCGTGAATCTCGCGAGTTGCTTCGTCTGCGATCGCTTTCGTGAGCGCGGGACCGGAGTAAACCAATCGAGAGGTCACATAAACAATGCCCGCTCGATGATCGATTTGAATGAGTGCGGATGCATTGGCAAGTGGAGTGCTGAACAGACCAGCACCACAAAAAAGACTGAACAGTGTTAAGTGTTTCATTAAATACCCCCGAATCACGATTTAAACTCCACCGTACATATGTTGTTCTCGGCGGCTTGTAAAGTAGATGCTGGGAATTCTATGATATCTTAATGACGTTAGCGGTCAGCGGTAGATTAGAATACAGGATTAATTGGCCAATACTTCCTGTATTTTTTGGGGAAAATTTGCGGAGATATATCCGGTAAATGACTTGTCGCACTTCGAGTGGTTGAAGTTCATTTTGGTGTCAGGAGGATTTATTGAGTATCCTGTATTCAGAAATTATCTTTACTGATTTTTACATGTCATTTCTAAATCGGTTTTATTCTCCATGAGTCTGATGGAAGCCCACGATTCCTCTTCCATTTTGCAAGCTTGTGAAGAACTTTTGAGCATGGTGGCCGATATCTTTTCAACTAGGATTTGAGCATTACATTTGCTATGAGGGCGAGAATCAGGGCAAGATTCGAATAAGTTTACGTTAGCTAGCAATGGATCAGATATTAGATGACGAAAAGAAATTCTTTTTGCGGTGATAGTATCGAAGGTTCCATCACTACTCGGTAAAATGACTTTAAATGGATGGCTTGCAGTTAACGCCAGACCGACAGGATCTCCGGCAGACAAAAACTGTTGGATTTCTCCTTGAAATGATTCAGTTTGAAGACCAGATAACTCATCAATCATTTTGAAGTTACAATCTAGACCATGAAGCTGAACAAATGGATTCGACTTTTCGCTAAATCCCGATTCAGCAACATTTGAAATGCATTTGCCTGTTGAAACAATCTTGAAATGAGCTCCGTTCTTATACTTTTGATCAAACCAAACTGTATCTGACTCAAGTTCGCTCCATCCCCATATTAGTCGATCATTTTCAAAATAATTCCATAATTCATCAGGGGCTTTGATAATGGTTGCAGATTTTCCAGATCTCAACTTAACCATTGTGCCGGGAGTCAATTGATAATGTCCGCTCACGGGTAGGAGAAAGCCGTTTTCCGTAAATTCCAAACATTGGAGCAAGCCCCAATGTCTATCAGCTACCATTTCACCATAAATGGGATGTCGGAAAGCTTGACCACCTCCAAAGCAAATTTTTTTCAACTTACCATTTGGCCAATAACTTTCTGTACCATCTTTTAAAAAAAATCCAACGGAAGAACCTACATAATTTTTAGGGTTATCAGAAAATGGAGCGAAAGAACATTTTCCAAACACAGTGCTGCCTCGCACGGTGAGATAGGTTATTACTCGGATGTCTTTTTCAAAGGCTTCTACCCAGTTCAAAGTCTTGTCATTAAGAACAAAAGTGGTCACTCTTAATCGATCAATCTCATAGTAATCTCCAGTTTTCACAAGTGGCATTATAAATTTGCTGAAAATGTCAGAGGAAAAACCCCAATGAGGGTCAGCCAAAAATACCTCTCGTTTAATCAACACATCGGAATGCGATTCTAGAGAACCATTTTTTGGCGTAAATTCAACATTAATGGACTGGTCTGACTTTTTAAGAATGGAAATTTTGCCCACGAAGTGTGCGATGACATCATCGTCAATGGAAGGATTGATGAGTTTGGCGTTGCATAACTCTTCAGCCTGAGCTGTCGGTAGGAGGATGAAGCTGAGGAGTAGAAAAAAATTTTTCATTCGGCAAATCTATCAGCGTTAATAACTATCATTTGGCCAAATAGTACATCAAATCGATTGGGCTGTATATTATATTTATTGTTTGTTTATTAATTTATATAGTGTTTCGGTTAATAAAATTAAATGAATTTAGTTAATCCGTAAAAACGTCAAAAAAGTTATGCGAAAGAATGTACAAATGCGCGCCGCAACCGGTGTATGAAATAAGTCCCAGTAGTTACAGTTATTTCTAGAGTGAATGGTCTTGGCCCGGCAGGTTTGTGCATTTTAGAGGAATATGGGTGCCGTCAATTAGCAATAAATTTGGCGTCATTGCTGGTTCTTGCCACCACCTCATCGTTCCTCTCTGTGCTTGAGTTCCATCTTTGAAAGTAGCGATCAAAGTCGCCATCATCATTCCATCGCCTCCACCAATTTTGAAATTGCCAGATGAGCTCGCTATAAGCATCTCACCACTCATAAAGAATAAACGAAAATTACCGGCATTGGAACTTTGATCATCGAATTGGAGTGTAATACCACCTTGAATCCCGTTTATTATTGAGGCGCAAGAAGCTTGTCGGGGATCTGCATGAACAACACCCGAAGTGAGGATAAGAGCAATAGCTAGCATGAAGTTTTTCATAATTTCCTTTCAACAATCTTGATGGAATGGTTTTCTTTCGTGACAGGAAATTATGCGATATTTGCTATAATTTATAATTGATTATACTTGAACCAATCATAGGCAAAAACCAATGATCGTCAAAATTTATTACGAAATAAACCTTTGAAATTCCAAATTGAATGTCAAAAGCAGAGGGTCGGGGCAGCCGTCGAGAATTGCCCGGGATTTAAGACTTAGCCTTGCGTAGAATCCTCACCGTGACGAATGTCCCCACGAATCCGGGCCACTTGAATTCCCCGCTTCTTAAACTCGCTCTGGGCCTTCATCAGGATCCCGTCTAAGATCACAAACTGCTTGCTATAGGTCACCACCGGATAAAACAATCTCCAGTGCGCTCCCTTTTCGGTGAGATCACGAAGCATCACGTAGTGTTCGATGTTTTGAACCACGCCTTTGGATTCTTTCAAAACATTGATAAAGATCGACTTCACTTCTTCTTCCGGCGCATTCACATCCATGTACACGTCTGCTCCGCGATAAATCGGCTTAGCCCGTGAAGTGAAATTGGAAATCTCCGTTTGCGAAACCAGTCGATTCGGAAGCGTGATCATTTCGTCCGAGAACCCATTTAAAATCGTCGCTCGCCAGGTGATCTCATGCACCTCTCCCGCGAAAGGGCCGTTATCTGCATGCACTTCAATCCAATCCCCCAACTCGTAGGGCTTATCAAAAGTGAGCGCTACCCCTGCGAATAAATTTCCAAGAGTATCCTGAAGCGCGAGCCCTAGCACCACGGAAACGATCGCCGAGGTGGCGAGCAAGGGAGCCCAACGCACTCCAAAAACAGAAGTGGAAAGCCAAGCTGCGATGAAGATCGCCACGGTCAGCGTTACAATATTCACAAGTAGGACGGGAACGCCCACGGTTTTGTTATTAAAGAAGAGGTATTCAAACACCATGATCTTCACCACGCGAATCACAAAATAGGAACCGGTGACGACCGCCAAGACACCCGCATAATTATAGAAACGAGCAAACTCGCCTTCGCGCAAAAAATAAAACTGTGCGAACCAAAAAACCAAAAACGGAATATAGATCTGAACGAGCTCCGTAAACAATCGTCTCATCGTTCCGTGTCGGTCTTTGATCATGTTTCGAAGAAAAATTTTATAAAAGATAAAGGAAGAAAATGCAAGCAAGGTGATCAGCACCAGCGGTTCGATGCCGAGAAGCTCGAGCAGCCGTTCTTTAATTGTTTCGTTCATACCCACTCATCCTCTACTTGTGGTCGAGTCATCAGGTGCTGCACACCCTTTTCGACACTCCACTCACCCTGAATAATTCGATACACCGATTCCGTAATTGGCATCTCCACACCGCGCTCGAGCGCAAACTCATAAACGATTCGAGTCGTGCGCACCCCCTCGGCCACTTGACCAAGTTCAGCGAGCACGTCGTCGAGACTGCGTCCTTTCGCCAGGGCGTAACCCACTCGAAAATTTCGAGACTGACTCGAACTGCAAGTCGCGATCAGATCTCCCATGCCGGCTAGTCCTAAAAAGGTTTCCGGTTTTGCACCCATGGCCACACCGAAGCGAACCATTTCTGCAAGACCACGCGATAAAAGCAAAGAACGGGTATTCCATCCGAAACCGGCGCTATCTAAGATCCCGCTCGCAATCGCAAAAATATTTTTAAGAGTTCCGCCCCACTCCACTCCGATCAAATCATGGGCTGTGTAGACTCGGAAACGATCTGTGGTGAGCACTGCTTCTCCGGCCTGAATCACATCATCAAAAGGCGACGCGACGACCGTTGCCGCTGGTTCATTCTTCGCCAACTCTCCTGCGAGATTGGGGCCCGAGATCGCACCGATTCTCATCACGGGCAATTCTTCACCCAAAACCACCGAAATTCTTTTCAAACTTTGTTCTTCGATCCCCTTCGTGGCATGCAGGATGATTTCATCCCCCTTGAAAAAATGAGCGATGGATTTCGAAACCGCACGGGTTGCATGCGAAGGAAGGGCGAAGATCACCATGCGTGGATTCAATTCAAACACTTTTTCAAAAGTACTCACGGCCTTGATCTTGTCGCTCAAAACGACGTCTTTGGAATAATTCGGATTGGAGCGAGTGGAATTCATCGAACGAGCCTGATCCTCGTTCCGCATGTACATCGTCACCGAGCCGCAATTTTTGGACGCGAGATTGGCGAGCACAGTCCCAAAACTTCCCCCACCTAAAACCGCGATATTGACATCAGACCAAAAAGCCTTTTTCATCGGTTTCTCCGTAAAAGTTATGTTTCTGTGAGGATTCGTTCAATTTTCCAAATCCATACCCAGTAAGACGATTGCGATAATAATAAACCAGGTTCATGTCTTCCGTGCTGATCAGGCCGTCTGCAATCTTCACCACTTTTGCATCGTGGAAGAGACCGAGCTGCCGAACTCCGTCTTCCACCCAAATTTTTACGTCACCACAACGAAGGGTATCGCTCAGGTGAATCTCACTGCGATCGGCGGCCTTGCGAATCAACTCATAACAACGTCCGGCCTCTTCGTAAAAACGATCGAGCGGAATCGAACGTTGAGATTCAGAGAGACGAAGAAAACGGAAGAGATCCAAGCTAGGATATTGCTTCCGCAAGGTTTGGAAATAGGAGAAGGCCACCAAATGCGAACTCAACACGACGTTCTCAGCGTGATAGCGCTCGGAAATCTTCTGTCCGAGCAAGGTCGTGTATTCGCGATCGCGCTGTGGAACAGCCTTTAATTCTCCGTTGGTGGTGAGCCAAGCCCGAGGATCAATCGTCGTACCGTTCGGGCCGATCGAGCGTCCTTCCGGATCTACGAAGTTCCCGAAAACATCCATTGGTTTACCGACTCGAACCCACAGCTCAGAGTGCGTAGAGAATAACTTCCAGAAAAACTTGATGATGTTCACGAGTAAAAGATCTTCCGTGGCATCGTTCGGCTGATAACGATGTTTCCCCGCCTGCGCAAGGTAATCTTCAATCAGTGATGAAGCTTCAAAAACGAAGTGATAATTCATCACCATCGGCACAACATAAATATTCGGGTTCGGATGATTCTCCTGCAAGCGCTCCAATTGCGCTTCGAGAGCAGTCCCTAGCAATCCTAATTTCAAATGACTTTCGATGGCGCCACTTCGGACCCGACCGCCTGCTGGGAAGAAGATCGAATGAATTCCGCGTTTCAACATCGTCGTGGAGTAATTCTTCAGCGCCGTTTTATAAAGGCTGTTGTTCCCCTTTTGCCGATCAACGGTATAGGCGCCCAGACGAGACATCGCGAAACTCAGGATTGGATTGGTGAAGAGGTTGAGTCCTGCACCGTAGGCAAACGGCGGTAACATCATCGCGTGAATCACATAACCAATCAAGAGACTGTCGATGTTACTCAAGTGAGTCGGCACGAGAAGGATGGTTCCTTTTTTAGAAAGATTTTGTAGCTGATCGACTTCACCCACAATGCGAAGTCGCGTTTGCAAACTCTCGCTCATCCCCCAAGGTAGAATCCGTTTCACGCTCGCGGCATTCAGGAGCCAGCTGAACATCCAGGGAATCGCGTTCGTTGCAAAATTATAAACCTGGGGTTCGAAATTTGCGCAAATCTCTGTTGCAAAGTGATTTACGTAGGACTTCATGAGTGCTTCCGAATCTTCAAGACCCGAAACCACTTTCAATTCACGCTGAACTTTTTGGATAATTGCCCGATCGTCGACGTTCCGCTTATGAATATACGGCGAGGTTAACCAATTCGCTTTCGACTTCTTGAGACGCATCCGCTCGTGATAAATCGTTTCTTCGATCAGGAGTCTTGGATCCTGAGAGGCTGAGCTACCCAAGATATTTTTCATCGTGCGGTTCACGACTTCCGCTACCACTTCCTGACGAAATGAACGTTGATCCAGGTTATAGATCTCACCGCGGATGGGAGAATGGCGATCAAAACGAACCGCGGGATGAGAACCTGTACGGGGATCTATGAGCATAGTTTTATCATGAGGGATTTACCCCCTATGCGTAAACGATAAAAACCCGAGTGTCATTTTTTTGGCGCGGAACTTCTCTTGCCGTCGTGATCAAAAATGGATCTCGTCAAATCCATGTAGTGGTCTTGCATGACATCCATTTTCGCCTCGTCCTGGGCAATCTGTTGATCCATGGAGATCAATGAAGCCTTGATCTCCTTAAAGCGCCCGAGACTTTCAAAACGATCGGAAAGCTGATCTTTAAACCGCGATCTAAATGCCGCGAGCTTTGCTTTTCTCGCGTCGATGTTCTCCTGGCTTGCTGCCTTTTGAAGATCTTCATCGTCGTCCACCAGATGAACCTCTTCACTCCGGCGCTCAAAAATCCCCGTAATCGTTTTTTTCAGTTCCGCGATTTTCGCTTCATGGTCTGCAAAGTTTCTTTTGCCTTTTTCGTAGAGGGCCGACATCTGTTGCTTGAATTTGCCGAATTTTTCATCGGTCAGATCTTCGTGGTCCCGATGTTTGAACCGATCATCGGCGGCCGCTTTTTCCGCGATCTTGCCCGCTTTCAGAATGGGCTGCAAGCTCACGAAGGTTTTGTCCTGAACACAGGTCTCCTGGGCAAAAGTGTGGGGAATGAATAAAATGAGGAACAGCACGTTCATGAGCTAATAATACCCATTTTTTGGCTCCAAAACTAAGGATATATTTTTCGTCAAGGTTTTGATAGTCTAGGCACCATGAAACCCCTTCAATCCCCCCTGGTGCCCTACGAAACGATCGCGACCATGGAAAAAATCGGAACCTTTCCGCTCCACATCCATGCACTCAAAGATCTGGATCGATCGCTGGATGAGATCTGCAAGGTGTATGAACCGGAAAATGAAGAGGAAGAAGAATTACTGTTAAATCTCTGCCCCTACTTCGGAGTGATCTGGCCTTCGGCACGCGCTCTCGCCACCTTCATGAGTGAGCGTAAATCTCAGTTCACGAAGAAACGGGGAATTGAAGTCGGATGCGGACTCGCCCTTCCCGCGATCTTAGCGGCCAAAATCGGGGCTCAAATCCAGGCAAGTGATTTCCATCCGGATGTCGGCGCTTGGGTGAAAACGAATGCCGAACTCAATCAGGTAAACGTAGACTATGTGAAGTGGGACTGGACCGAACTCACGACGATGCCTCCGACGATTCAACTCGGGAGTTATGATTTCGTTTTGGCGAGTGATGTGCTTTACGAAAGTCGTCACCCCGAAGAACTGG